>TARA_B110000211_G_scaffold64021_1_pt1 | contig 16068 bp, 15 predicted proteins | sample TARA_B110000211 | Tara Oceans TARA_B110000211 (sample SAMEA4397516) | marine metagenome | biome: Polar Biome; feature: [DCM] deep chlorophyll maximum layer (ENVO:01000326); material: water (ENVO:00002006), including particulate matter (ENVO:01000060) such as... | depth 30 m
TACTAGGTATAACGAATAAACTAAAAACGGTCTTTATTTTGGTGGGCGGGGGTCATCTATGTCTGGCTTGTAGTCTATTGTTATTAATCGCTTTATTGTTTTGCTGTTGTTTTTCTTGGTACTATTTGAGGTACTAAAAATAAATATCAAAAATTATTTATAGACACAGCCTTAAACATAACAACGATACTTTAATCTACTTTATCTCTAGCCTTACCAAATGTTCTCCGTATTTCTCTAGCACTTGACCACATCACTCTGATTACCCTGAATTATTCCAAACACCTTTGTCCTATGATTTTTAATACCTATGATGCTATTGTCATCGTATAAAAAGAGTCTTAAGTAAAATTATTTTCAATAACTTTTAGGGAGTATTAGTTGTGAGTATGCCAACGTACAAAGTTTGTTGTGATAAATGTGATTATGAAGCATGGTCATTAAAACTATGGGGAGCTAAGGAATATATTGATTCGGAAGGGCAGAAAATACCTGTTGATGTAACATTAAATTGGTGTAATGAATGTCAGTCTCTTGAACCGGTAGAGTCATTTGATCACACTGAAGAATATGTAAAAAAATTGAAAGAAGCTTTAAATAATATAAAAGACAATACAAACTCGGTACCTAAGCTATTTTATATTCGGTTGATGAGTTGGTTTAGGGGGGCAGATCAATGTTTTTTAAATGAGGCTCTAGAGTACACTCGAAAAATTGAGTTAGATTTCAAAAGAAAAGGAACTGAAAAGTGTCTAACTTGTGGAGCTGATGACGTACATATATATTCCGGAAATAAGGGGATAGGTTGGCAGTTGAAATTTGAAAACGACAACGATAATACAATTACCAATATTCAACACCCAAACTGCGGTGGCGAATTTTATATTTCAACAGATGTTATCCGAGTTGCAATGTCATCCGACATGCGAACATTTACTATTAACGGTGAAGAATTAATAAATAGTTAAGCCATAGAACAGCCTTAAGTACAACATTACTTAAGGTGATAACTGCGCATTTGTTTTTTGTGCAGTTAACACTAATTCACATATCGACTGACACAACGACCTATAAATTGCCCCTTCATAAGCTTAAGTATCTTGATAAACCAAGTAGCCAATAAAGCGCAATATTTTATTTTTAAACTACATTGCGCAATGAGCACATGGAAAGTGCGCAAGTAATCAATCAAAACGTAAAGTTATCTATTATATATCAGACGGTTATTGTTACGGCTTCTTTTGGGGTATGAGCTAATTAATTCGATTATATTAAGGATTTGTCAAGCGTAGGTGCAGGTATCTTCCTAGTAATAGCTTCTATTTTAGCGATATTTCTTTCAATAGCTAAGTCTGCTAGAAATAATTCATCGTATAATTTAATCGTAGTTTCGGTAGAGGGTTTAGTTTTTAACTCTTCCCTAATGGTCAATATTTTTTGCATTACTTTATGAATACGTAACCTAGCTAATATTAATTCGCCCTCTGGAGAGACTGCCTCTATCTTCTGTCCATCATCATTATAAAAACAACTTGAGTATCCACCATGTTTAAAAGCATTTTGAGCGCCCAGTGGTGGCCCTCTACGTTTATGTTTTAACCTGGGTGGGGTTAGTAACCCTGAGTTACTAAGCAATTTAAAGTTTTCTGTCATTAACCTTGTTTTTATATGCCTACGAGCAGTAGCGTAATTTAATTGATGCTTTTTACACCAAGCTTTGACACATATACCTGTTTGGCTATGATCAAACCAAAATTTGAGCTGTAATTTCCCCCAATCGGCTTTGGCCATAAATAGTTACACTGTTTTTTATCAAGTAAAAATAGTCAGTGGATTGTAAGAACCTACGCTTGATACTTCAGTATCGTTTGTATTGCTTCGCTTTGTGCTTCTTGGTGGCGCACTCCGCTCGCTGTCAGCACTTCCATTTCCCGTACTGTCATTCTCGCCAGGGCCGCTGTCTCGCTTTCCAGTTCCGCTTGGTTCATTTTCTGATACTTCGGCATGCTGTTGAGCACAGATGCTTTGATTATGGCTTGTATTTTGTTCATCATATTCCCTCACGTTTATTATTTGGTCATGGAACTAAAAGCTAGCGTTTACACTATACATTTGAATATAGCCGAAAACAGATGCTCCCAAATAGGCGAAATAGCCCATTCTAGAATAAAGAACACCAGATCTTATTCCTAATTGCTCGAATATTTCTAATGAGTGAGATTTTTCTTCAGAGCTGCTTAAGCTAGGCTTACGAACAATTAAAACTATCAAGGTAGCAAAAATAGGAGTGTTATGATTCCAGTCAAAAAATGCGCTCACCCAAAAAACTGAATACCCAATAATCGCAATGCATAAAACCCATACTAAGGGCTTTTTCGCCAACATAAATATAAAATTATTAGATTGAGCAAAAAGTACATTTAATATAAAAGCTAGCCCTATGATGGCTAGTATTTGGCTAAGAACTTCCATGTATTTACCGATGATTATTTACAGGTGTATAAAATATATATCACTTAGTTAGGCTTAGGAACCCTTAGTTATGACTTTTTAATGTTTACACACTGATTTTAATGAATTTACTATGCGATAAAATTGACAAATCATTACAATTATCGCACCTTACATATTGCATAATGGACACGCCGATGTTGTAAGGGGCCACCATGGACAAAAGAAAGCTCAGCGAAACCGATATAATCACAAAATTTATCATGCCAGCGGTCAAAAGTGCCGGTTGGAATGTGATGACGCAAATTCGCCAAGAGGTGAAGTTGCGTGATGGCAAGGTGATTGTTCGTGGCCAGCTTGGTGTACGTAAAACGGTTAAGTCGGCTGACATTGTGCTTTATCTTAAGCCTAATATTCCATTGGCTGTTATCGAAGCTAAAGCGAATAAGCATGAAATAGGTAAGGGCATGCAGCAGGGGCTTGACTACGCGCGCTTGCTAGAGGTGCCATTTGTCTTTGCCTCTAATGGCGACGGTTTTGTCTTTCACGACAAAACTAATCCCACAATGCTTGAATCTGAAATACAACTGTCCGACTTTCCAAGCCCTGAAAAACTTTGGCAAAAATATTGCGCCTACCGTGAATTTAAAGCCGAACAGCTGCCATTAATAACTCAAAGCTATCACGATGACGGTAGCGGCAAAGCACCTCGTTATTATCAACTACAAGCAATTAATAAAACCATTGAAGCGGTATCGCAAGGTAAAAACCGTATGTTGTTGGTGATGGCAACCGGAACGGGTAAAACCTATACCGCGTTTCAAATTATTTGGCGCTTATGGAAGTCTCGTCAGAAAAAGCGCATCTTGTTTTTAGCCGATAGAAACATACTTGTCGATCAAACCCGTATTAATGACTTTCAGCCCTTTGGCCAAGCGATGACCAAAGTTACAGGCCGAAAAGTTGATCCCGCGTACGAAATTCACCTTGCACTTTATCAAGCACTAACAGGGCCAGAAGAAAGTCAAAAAGCCTTTAAACAAGTTGACCCTGATTTTTTTGATTTGATCATCATTGACGAGTGCCACCGTGGTAGCGCCGCAGATGACAGCGCATGGCGAGAAATTCTAGAGTACTTCAGCTCAGCCACGCAAATAGGCTTAACCGCTACGCCAAAAGAAACAGACGAAGTATCTAACATCGACTATTTTGGCGAACCTGTGTATACCTACTCGCTTAAAGAAGGTATTGAAGATGGCTTTTTATCGCCATACAAAGTAGTACGTGTTGACCTTGATATTGACTTACAAGGCTGGCGTCCTGAAAAAGATCAAACTGATGATAACGGCGAAATAATAGATGACCGTATATACAATATTAAAGACTTTGATCGCACTATAGTAATCAAAAACCGCACTGAACTTGTCGCGCAAACCATTACCAGCTACTTACAACGCACCGACCCCATGGCCAAAACCATTGTCTTTTGTAATGACATTGATCATGCCGAGCGTATGCGTCGTGCCTTGATAAATTTAAACCCTGAACAAGTGGCGAAAAATGACAAATACGTGATGAAGATCACCGGCGATGATGAAATAGGCAAGGCACAACTAGACAACTTTATTAACCCGAAAAAAGCTTACCCTGTTATCGCCACAACGTCAGAGCTTATGACTACAGGCGTTGATGCTAAAACCTGTAAATTGGTCGTGCTAGATCAAAACATACAGTCGATGACCAAGTTTAAGCAGATCATTGGCCGTGGCACACGCATTGACGATAAATACGGTAAGTTATGGTTCACCATTCTCGACTTTAAAAAAGCCACTGAACTGTTTGCCGATGAACGCTTTGACGGTATACCTGAGAAGGTTATGGTAAGTAAGCCAGAGGACATTATTACCGGCGAAACGGAAGACGGTAGCTTTATTGATGAGCTTAGCGATGCAAATACTGACGCTGATGATGCAAGTATTGACGGCACAAACGAGCCTGAACAAGACTATGTTAACAGCAAAGGTGAGGGTGCTGAAATTAACAGTGATTGGGGTAATGACGAAGAAGAAAAGCGATTCGTTAAATTTAAAGTCTCAGGAATTGACGTTAAAAAAATGGCTGAACGTGTGCAGTATTACGACACTGACGGCAAGCTCGTTACCGAGTCATTTAAAGATTACACCCGCAATACCATAAAAAAACAATTTTCATCACTAGATGAATTCACCCGTAAGTGGCAAAATGCCGACCGCAAGCAAGCCATTATTGATGAGCTGGCCAATGAAGGGGTTATTTGGCAAGCATTAGAGCAAGACGTAAGCAAAGATTTAGACCCGTTCGATCTTATTTGCCACGTAGTTTACGACCAACCGGCGTTAACGCGTAAAGAGCGCGCTGACAGCGTTAAAAAGCGCAATTACTTTACCAAGTATTCAGACGTAGCCCAAAAGGTGTTAAATGCCTTGCTTGACGGTTATGCCGATGACGGCGTTAAAGCGATTGAAGGCAAAGACGCATTAAAGGCTAATACCATTGTTGATTTTGGTCGACCGCTCGAAATAGCGAAAAAAGCCTTTGGTGGCAAAGATGAATACAATAATGCGATCACTGAGTTGGAAGAGCTCTTATACGAATCACCCAACAAGTCAGCATAGCGCCTTTTACGTCGGGTTAAGCAAATAAACAGATGAACGTTAATAGATAACAAATAATTTAAACAACCTAATATGAAAAGTCATGGTCAAGCTATCAAACTATGTTAGCAGCCGTGACATCAATAAATAAAATAAAACAAAGAGAAGTGCATGTCAGTTAGTTCAGTAATTAAGTCCATTCAAGATATTATGCGTAAAGATGCCGGTGTTGACGGCGATGCTCAACGATTAGGACAAATGTCTTGGTTACTGTTTTTGAAAATATTCGACGCACAAGAAGAAGAACTAGAATTTGAACAAACGGATTATCAATGCCCGTTACCTGAGCAATACCTTTGGCGTAATTGGGCTGCCGACAACGAAGGTATAACGGGCGACGAGTTACTTGAATTTGTTAACGACCAATTATTCCCAGATCTTAAAAACCTCACCGCACCTATTAAGCTAAACCCGCGTGGTTATGTTGCTAAAGAAGCGTTTAGCGACGCGTTTAACTACATGAAAAACGGCACACTACTGCGCCAAGTGATCAACAAACTCAACGAAATTGACTTTACTGACTCAACCGAGCGTCATTTGTTTGGTGATTTATACGAGCAAATATTAAAAGACTTACAAAGTGCCGGTAATGCGGGCGAATTCTACACGCCTCGTGCCATTACACGCTTTATTGTTGACCGCGTAGACCCTAAGCTAGGTGAAAGCATTATGGACCCTGCCTGTGGTACGGGTGGCTTCTTAGCTTGTTCGTTTGACCATGTAAAAAACAACTATGTTAAAACTGCCGATGATCATCAAACCTTGCAACAGCAAATTCATGGCGTAGAGAAAAAGCAATTACCGCACTTACTGTGTACTACCAACATGCTACTGCATGGCATTGAAGTACCGGTGCAAGTTAAACACGGAAATACCTTAAACAAGCCGTTAGCAAACTGGGACGATGAGCTTGACGTTATCGTGACTAACCCACCGTTTGGCGGCACCGAAGAAGACGGTATCGAAAAGAACTTTCCGGCCGATTTACGTACCCGAGAAACCGCTGATTTATTTTTACAACTTATTATAGAAATATTAGCTGCTCCAAAAAACGGTAAAAACGGTGGCCGTGCAGCCGTGGTGTTACCCGACGGCACTTTGTTTGGTGAAGGCGTTAAAACCAAGATCAAAAAGTTGTTAACCGAAGAATGTAATCTACATACCATTGTCCGTTTACCTAACGGCGTATTTAACCCGTATACCGGCATAAAAACCAACATACTCTTCTTCACTAAGGGCAAGCCAACAGAAAAAGTCTGGTTTTACGAGCACCCTTATCCTGATGGCGTTAAAAATTACAACAAAACCAAACCAATGAAGTTTGAAGAGTTTAAAACCGAAATTGAATGGTGGGGCAACGAGGGAGATGGTTTTGCATCACGTGTTGAAACTGAACAAGCATGGCAAGTCAGCATTGACAAGATTATTGCTCGTAACTTTAACCTTGATATTAAAAACCCACATGTTGGTGAACAAATAAGCCATGACCCACAAGAGCTATTGAGTGACTACGCTAAACAACAAGAAGATATTCAAGCCTTGCGCGACCAGCTTAAAGGTATTCTAGCTATTGCCTTATCTAATAAAGAGCAGGGCGCGAAATAATGGCTGGCGTCGAAAAGCTGATCACAGATCATATTGATGTTTGGACTAGTGCGATTAAAAAGCGTAAATCACAAGGGCGTGGTTCTAACGGAAAGGTTGAACTTAGTGGTGTTAAAAAACTTCGTGAGTTAATTTTAGAGTTAGCCGTGCGTGGCAAGCTAGTACCTCAAGATAATAAAGAGGAACCAGCTTGTATTTTACTAGAAAGAATAAGCGAAAGAATAGATCAATTAATTGATAGTAAAAAATTAAAAAAGCCCAAAAAGCTACCTCCAATTACAGATGATTCAAAACCATATAATTTACCCCAAGGTTGGTGTTATTCACGGCTTGGTGATTTTGTTTCAATAATCCGCGGAATAACATTTCCTGCAAGTGAGAAACATAATGAGCCCGCAAATGGAAGAGTTGCCTGTCTGAGGACTGCAAATGTTCAACACCACATTGATTGGGGGGATTTGTTATATGTTAATGATGGTTTTGTTAAACGTGAAGAGCAATATTTAGTTCAAGGCGATATTGTGATGTCTATGGCGAATAGCCGTGAGCTTGTTGGTAAAGTTTCATTTACTGAAGCGATTCCAACAGGAAAAGCATCTTTTGGAGGTTTTCTTAGTGTTATCAGACCCTATGAATTAAGTGCCGGATTTTTAATGTGTGTACTTCGTGCCCCACATATTAAAAATAGCTTAATTGGAAGTGCTAGCCAAACTACGAATATCGCGAATATATCGTTAGAAAAGTTAAATCCATTACTTGTTGCTCTACCACCACTAGCCGAACAACATCGCATCGTAGCTAAGGTCGATGAACTGATGGCCTTGTGTGATCAGTTAGAGCAACAAACCGAGCAAAGCCTGAGTGCACACCAAACCTTAGTGGAAGTGCTGCTAGCAAGCTTAACAAGCGACATATCGACAGACGATGATAACAAAGAAGACTTCCAAACCAGCTGGCAACGCATCGCTGAGCACTTTGACGTATTGTTCACCACCGAAGCAAGCATAGAGCAGTTAAAACAAACCATCTTACAGCTAGCGGTCATGGGTAAACTCGTCCCGCAAAACCCCAACGACGAACCGGCAAGTGTACTACTTGAAAAAATAGCCGAAGAAAAAGCACAATTAATCGCTGATAAAAAAATCAAAAAGCAAAAGCCATTGCCAGCGATTACGGATGAAGAAGCTAAATTCGATGCTCCTGCCGGATGGGCTTGGTGCAAATTTGGCTTGGTTGCAGAGTTTATTAATGGCGACAGGGGAAAGAACTACCCTAATAAAAGTGAATATGTTGATGATGGCGTGCCGTGGATAAATACCGGCCATATTGAACCCAGTGGTTCTTTAACAGCTACGAATATGAATTATATAACTAAAGAAAAGTTTGATTCGTTAAGAGGGGGCAAGGTACAAGAAGGTGACTTAGTTTACTGCTTACGTGGTGCAACCTTTGGTAAAACTGCATTTGTAGAACCACACAATTTTGGCGCAATAGCATCTTCATTAATGATTATTAGACCTTATACAGTTGAACTTAATAGTTACATTTATAAGTACTTAATAAGCCCTTTTGGTAGAACTCAAATATTCAGGTTTGACAATGGTTCAGCGCAACCAAATTTATCAGCAAACAGTGTGATGATTTACGCTTTTCCTCTACCCCCACTAGCCGAACAGCACCGAATCGTCGCTAAAGTTGACGAACTGATGGCCTTGTGTGAGCAACTCAAAGCCCGCCTAGCGGATGCCCAAACCACCCAACTTCACCTCGCCGATGCCGTGGTTGAAAACGCCTTAGGAGATGCCTTGTAATGACAATGCCAAGACCTGTTCGACTGTTTCATATTACTGCTATTGATAATCTCAATATGATTTGTCAGCAGGAAGCATTGTTAAGTAAAACTAAAAGTGAGGAATTAGATTTGCACTATCATAATATTGCTCATGGTGGTGCACAAGGAGCGCGTTCAATCAAAAGTGTCAATAATCCACCAGGTGGATTAATCCATGAGTTTGTACCTTTTTATTTCGCTCCTCGTTCGCCTATGTTATCGGCTATTCATCACGGGAGAGTAAATAATTGTCAGTATGACCAAACAGGTATTATCTACTTTGAAACCACCATTGAATTAGCGCTTAAAAATGACTTACAAGACTTCGTTTTTTACGACCGTAATGCAACCCTAGATTACAGCCAATGTTTTACAGACTTACGTATGTTGTCGAGCTCTGTCGATTGGGCTACGATGACAGAAAGTCCTCGCCTTGATGGATTTTGTAAATACTTTATGAATTCTCATGCCAACCCTCGATATGTAGATAGGGTGGAAAAAAGACAGGCGGAATTTTTGATAAAAGAAAAAGTTCCGCTTACTTTGATGACCAGAATTGGTGTGTTAAATCAAGCGAGAGCACAAGAAGTTAATGCTATCTTGGCACGAAATGGCGTAAACTTAGCGGTAGAAGTAATGACAGACTGGTATTTTTAGGACAAAACATGGCAATTAATTTAAACATTCATTCAATGAAAGGTGATCTTCTTAAACAAGAAGATGTTGATGCTATAGTAAATACAGTTAATTGTGTTGGTGTTATGGGTAAAGGCATAGCACTGCAATTTAAGAAAAAATGGCCAGATAATTTTAAGGCTTATGCGCTAGCCTGTAAAAATAAAGAAGTAGAACTAGGGCAAATGTTTACTTTTGAACTAGGCGCTTTAGCAACACCTCGTTTTATTATTAATTTTCCAACGAAAGATCATTGGAAAAGTGCTTCTAAAATTGAAGATGTTGAATCTGGCTTACAAAGTTTAGTAGAACATATTGCACGCTTTGATATTCGCTCTATCGCGATTCCTCCATTAGGTTGTGGCCTAGGCGGTTTAGCTTGGAATGAGGTAAAACCATTAATAGTTAAGTACTTAGGTTGTATAGAAAACTTAGAAGTGAGGCTATTTGAACCGAATGATGATATTAAAGCAACGACTATTGAAACTAATACAGTAAAACCTAAAATGACCGCGGGTAGAGCTGCCATCCTCGCATTGTTAGAAACTTATCAGACGGTAAATTACGGCTTGTCAAAAATAGAAGTACAAAAGCTTGCTTATTTTTTACAAGAAGCCGGCGAAAATATGAAACTTCAATTTGAGAAGCAGACGTATGGCCCTTATGCTGATGCCTTGCGTCATGCATTAAACACTATGGATGGCCACTATATCGAAGGTGTTGGCGATGGGGTTGTTGAGTCTGAAATAACACCTATTGCTTCAGCATTAGCGGATGCAAAACAATTTTTAGCTGAATCCAATGACGATATTAAGTTACGAATTAATAGAGTAGGTGAATTAATCGATGGCTATCAATCGCCTTATGGTGTCGAACTTTTATCGACAGTGCATTGGGTTGTTAAAAATGAAGGTGCTAATAGCCCCGAAGAAGCTCATCAAGCTATTCAGCAATGGAATGAACGCAAAGCTACGCTAATGACGCCTGCACATGTTAAAACGGCATGGAATAGATTGAAAAATACAGGGTGGATTCATTAAACTCTAATGGCTATTTATCAAATAACAGATAATGAAATTAAAACGATTTCTCGTACAACTTTTTCCGAATCAGGATTAAAAGAACGCGATGATTTACAGCGCTTGCTTAAACACCAAATTGAAATTATTTCTCCTGATACACTAGTGGTAGCTGAAGAATTTGGTGAGTGGGATGAAAGCCGCAGACGTATCGATTTGTTAGGGATTGATAAGCAAGCCAATATTGTTGTGATTGAACTAAAACGTACTGAAGATGGCGGTCATATGGAGCTGCAAGCTGTCCGTTATGCTGCAATGGTTTCAACTCTTACCTTTGATCGTTTAGTTGATATTTATGCTGATTACATCAAAAGCAATACCCTTGAATTAGATGCTGAAGCTTCAATATTAGAATTTTTAGGTTGGGATGAAAAAGAAGAGGATGAATTTGCCCAAGAGGTAAAGATTGTTTTAGCATCTGCTGAGTTTTCTCGTGAGTTAACAACGACTGTAATGTGGCTCAATGATTACGGTTTATCTATTCGATGTGTGCGTATGCATCCATATGAAAGCGAAGGTAAAATCCTTTTAGATGTTCAGTCTGTTATACCCATTCCTGAGATTGAAGATTACCAAGTTAAGATTCGTGAAAAACGTCAAAAAGAACGGGCGTCTCGTTCTGGGGGCAGAGATACAAGCCGTTATTCGATATTCTTTAATGACGAGCAAGCTTATGGGCATATTCGTAAATCAGATATTGGGTTTTGTACTGTGCAATTACTAAATGATAAAGGTTTAATCGGTCAAGAGACTTTGGATTTCTTAAGAGCTGATAATACCTGTGCCTTTCAATTACTAAAGCTGGAGTCTGAAGTAACTGAAACCAACAAAAAGTATAACAAATATCGAGTAGCTCGTGAGCCTGAACTTATATACTCAGACAAAGGGTATTATGTTGCCCGTAACTGGGGCAAAGAGAGTGCAGAAGTGTTCGCAACAAAAATAACAGATAGATTTCCTGCAATTAAATACAAGTTGCATACTGACTGATTTATTTTCCCTTAGAGAGCCTTTGTTTATGAGCGCCTATCAGTAAGTCATTTAATTTTTAACGTTGCTAAAGTCAGTCATGACTTCGTCAAATTCTTCAGCCGTAAATGCTGCTTCCCAATCTTCTAGCCATTCATCGACCGTTTGTTCTTCAGGACGTTTTTTTTGTAAACTTACCTCGTTTATATTTTCATCTACTTCTTTATCATTTGTATTGTTAATATGTGTGTTATCTAAACCAACCCCTGTACTTAAAACCTCCTTCCTTATAACCGTATTACCGTACTTTGAAGTACACGTACTTTGATTTGCTGCTAGCCCATTATGTGTATACTTATGCTCGATATCCTTAGCGGGAAAACTTAGCGGTTGCTTAGCGGTGTATTGGCGAAAAATTAGCGGCGGCTTAGCGGTTAACTCATCGTTTTGTTGACCGGTTAAAGCTACTCTGTGTCTGTCTAATAGTTCGTGAAAGTTTATATCGAGTAGCGGTAGTTTTTTATCTGTGATCCTGTTATTGAAGTCTATCGCACTTGTAAATACTAGTGGCTTTAACTTCCCCATACATTCATAAAATTTGGACGCTGATCTAGGTAAAGGCAACCCAGTAGAGAGCCAAAACTTATATAAACCGCTTCTTTCGCCAACAATAAACTGCTTACCTGGCAATGGGTCTCCTTTTTTGCCGTTCTTATTAGTTCGACTTCTTTCTAGACTAGCGTTATAAATTATGTACGCATCTTCACCTGTCTTTAAGTTACAAAATTGAAGTGTTATGCCTTGGCTTTTTTTAGCGCCATAACGACCGGTTGTGTAGCTCATGTATCTAAGTGGGACTATGTTAAATAAGCTGCAAATATCATTGATTAGCAATGTCTCATTCTGCTTTAGCCAGCCCAAGGGCACTGCAAGGCCACTACTAGGTTTAATAAGTAGCTTGCCTTGAACAATATCAATCTCGTCACCTTTATGCAGTAACTTGGCTAATAAGCTTGAGTCGCTGATAGCGTTATGATTTTTTAGCTTTAGCATAATCAGCACTGTTGTTTGTTTGCTCGGGATTTTTATTGTTCATCGTTAATCCCCTCTCTATTGGCACGTTGAGATAACAGTTCGTCCAAACACTCTACTAGGGTAATTGCTTGGTTTACTATTTCATTTGAATAAGGATCAAATGAATGGCTAATAATCAACTTTGCTAAGTGCTCGCCTACCGCTTCAGTATCTATGACTTCACTTTGCTGTCTGCGATTAATTTGGACTATGGTCATTTTTATCTCTAACCCCCTAAGTGATGGCGTTGGGTAATTAAAGACTTAACTAGTGCTTTGATTTCCTCTTGGCTCTTATCGGTAGCCATGGCTATTAAAACTGCTGTTACCTCATGCTTAAAATACCCCTTAGAGTTTGCACCAAGTGTTATAGCTGATGGCAATAGTCCGGCATTTATTTTGTTATGGAAGTTGCTCTTAGATATGCCAAGCATGGTTAATGCTTGTGGTCTGCGGATTATTTGTAAGTCGGGTGTTTGTACACCATTGAATGTTGGGAAATGTGCGGTATGGTTCATGGTTCGCCTCAGTTGTTTGCGATTGGATTAACTGAGGGTATTGTGAGTGGACTTAAAGGTACTTTGTGGCAATTGCCAAATTTAATTAACAATTACCAGCAGCTTTGGCAATTGCCAAATTGAAATTAGCAATCTTTTAGGCTATAAACTCCCTTTTTTATTCTTTCTCTGATAGCTCTATCACCTAAGCCTACTGGTTCTTTAGGTAGGAACTGATCTAAATGTTCTTTAATTTTATTGGCATTTGGATTTTCCACGCTGCCAAAATTAGTGCCATTTCCATGAACAAAAGCTTTTGTTAGTAAGCCTATCGTTTTGTATAAATTAGCTTGCTCCTTAGATGAAAGGCTATTTTTTTCAATAACATCACTTGTAGGACTTATAAATATCTTGCTTAAGTTAGCAAATAAAGCTTCTCGCCAATCATCAGGTAAGGCACTTTTTAGTTGCTCTATGTTTTGAGTTGTTGGCGGTGTATCTTTAATGATTTTTAAAATATCAGCAATATTGCTAGTGTCAACTTGCTCAAGGGCGTCAACTTTTTCTTGTCGGTCGTAAGCATCGCTAGCATATTCACAGGCTTGAATTATTGTTTGTTCAAGCACACCATCAAAGTATTTTAAGTATTTATTAGCGGCTTGCTTGGGGTTAAATTCAGCATTAAGGTTTTTATTAGATAATCTTTTAAGCTCACAAAACGAGTCATCAGCAGTAATTATCGGTTCTAAAAAAAATGCGTCAATTTCAATACCTGTATCCTTAGCATGATTTATAAATTTAGAAAGTTGAACAAAACTAAACCCCAAATAGTTATTATAATTTATATGGTTATCAACTGGTCTTATGTAACTGCCGACAAGATCAGTAGCTATACTTTCTATGAATGGAGATACGTTTAAAGTCACTGAGGGCTTTGCACCACTATAAGTAAGTGCCTCATAAGTAGGGTGGTTAATCAAAACTTCACACATACCGTTAATATTTTTAGCTACTTTTGAAACGCCATCTGATTCAAAAGCTAAGGCAGCAGGCGGGTATATATTGCATATACCGTAAATATGAACGTATAAATTTAAAAAGCTCTGAAGATGCTCAAAGTGCTTTACGCTGGCGTCTTCACCCCATAGCGCCATAGCAAAATAAGCTTTAGCAGCAGTATTTAATCTTATAAACGGCTCACCATTACAAATATTCATTTACTGTATCCTCAATACAAGCCTCAGGTAGTTAACCAAGCCAAGGCGGTGAGGTTACCGCCAGTTCGGGAGCTACCCTAGGCTTGATCATCTATTATTTTATATATCTCTGTTTATTTATCCAGTATTTTGTTCTGTATGGGATTGGAGTGGTTTAAAATGAGGGTAAAAAAGGTTTTTATTTCTTATGCGTAAAAATTTACTTAGGTGGCAGTGTTAGTATAAAGAATGTTTTGAACAATTTGATACCCCCAGTGCCTATTAAATACTATGAGACCTTTCGGTAAATATATTCCGCTTATTGATACCCAAAAACGCCTAGCTACGCTATATTTTAACTAGTATTACTAGCATTAGCTGATGCGCTCTGGGTTGACTCAAGGTTGATATCAAACGGTGATTTATATTGCGTCACTATCTGTAATCTTTACTTGAAGGCTATTTATTACTATATTTAGCGAGCTATTTGAGTTTAATATCTCTTAGCAATAATCGTAAATCGCCCAAATAAGTACACATTAGTACGCTTTAAATAGCTCTTAATAACTTAGTGCCTGATAGCGAAAAGTTACCCATAGCACATATTTCAATATGTTCAGACCACCAAGCCATCATTGAAGCTCTGCGCTTTAAGTAATCAGCTCGGTTATAAGCGCGTCTGACTTCGTTATCATCAACATGAGCTAGAGCAGATTCAATCACGTCAGCATCAAAGCCTTGTTCGTTAAGCGTCGTACTAGCGACAGAACGTAGGCCATGTGCGACTAACTTTGCTTTGTAGCCCATTCTTTTAATTGCCGCGTTTGCTGTTGATTCGCTTGCGTGACTTCTAGGGTTCCTATCTGCCGGAAATATATATTCTCTATGCCCACTGATAGGCCTTATCGATTCAAGTAGGCTCAATACTTGATCTGAAAGCGGAACTGAGTGAGGACGTTTTTTCTTCATTGTTTCAGCTGGAATATTCCAAAGCTTTTCAGAGTAGTCAATTTCAGCCCATCTAGCCTTTACTGCTTCACCTGGTCTAACCATCGTGTGTAATTGCCATTCAATTAAATGCCTGGTAACAATCTTGATACTGGCAACACTTAACGCTTTCATGAACATAGGCAGTTCGTCAGGTTTGATAGTAGGCATATGCTGTTTCTTAGGCTTCTCGAACGCGGCCTTGATACCAGTTAAAGGGTTAGAGTGTATAACACCTGTATTAACCGCATAGTTCATGATTTCATTTAGACGTTGATTAATTCGCTTAACAGTTTCTAGGCTACCTTTTGCCGCAATAGGCGTAACGGCTTTAATGGCAATAGGGGCTGTTATTTCTGAAATGGGATATTTGCCAATATCTGAGAAAACATGCAACTCAAGAGAACGCCATATATCAATGGCATAATCTGGTGTCACTTCGGTCTTTTTAAGCTCAAACCATTTTGAAGCTACATTCTGTAAGGTGCTTTCTACCCGTTCTTTTTGCTGGTTTGCTAAACTTTCTTTGTCTTCTTTTGGGTCGATGCCTCTAGCAAGTAGCACTTTTGCTTCCGCTCTAAGTTTTCGAGCATGAGCCAATGAAACGTCAGGATAAACACCAAACGTTAAGTTTGTACGTTTCTTATCAGATGGCTTGTAGTATTTAAAAATCCATTTTTTAGTACCTGAAGGATTTATTTTTAGCTCAAGGCCACCGCCATCAAATAAACTACATATTTTAGTTTGAGGCTTAGCCTTATCTACTTCAGTATTCGTTAAAGGCCTAGTAATTCTAGCCATTGTGATCTCCATATTAGTACCACAAATAAATGGGTTTTTATTCTTAGGTACTAACCATGGTACTAAAATGTATGGTCACTATCAATCTAGGCTGGACAGGATTGGCTTGAATTACATAGGTAAGTATTGATTTTAAACGAAAAAAAAGACGCCCTAGGACGTCTTTAATTCATTGTGTGGTGGAGCGGGGGGGAATCGAACCCCCGTCCAA
>TARA_B110000211_G_scaffold106338_1_pt1 | contig 16057 bp, 17 predicted proteins | sample TARA_B110000211 | Tara Oceans TARA_B110000211 (sample SAMEA4397516) | marine metagenome | biome: Polar Biome; feature: [DCM] deep chlorophyll maximum layer (ENVO:01000326); material: water (ENVO:00002006), including particulate matter (ENVO:01000060) such as... | depth 30 m
ATGCTACAAAATATTCGTGACAATTCAAAAGGTATTATATCCAAAGTTCTGGTAAGCCTCATTGCCTTTACCTTTGTAATTTGGGGAGCTGAATCGTTATTTAGTCTTTCGACAGATAATAGCGCACCTGCAGAAGTCAACGGCGAAGAAATTAGTCTGCAAGAATTGCTGCAAACTGCAGAACTTCAGCGCCGACAAATTCTGTCGAACAATCCAGATATAGATCCTGTAACTCTCGACCAACAAGCAATTCAAGCAACAGCGTTGCAACAACTCATTTCTCAAAGGGTGATGCTTCAGTACACCCAAAGTAATGACTTGGCTTTATCTGATGCAGCAGTGGATCAAATGATTGTCCAGTCAAAAGACTTTCAGGTTGATGGGGAGTTTGATCGTGAGCTATTTGAATCATTGTTAAGAAACTTTGGTTTAACTCCCACAACATATCGCCAACAGCTTAGGCGTGGCAACCTTGTAGGGCAGGTTCAGCAGGCTTTCGCTGGCTCAGCGTTTACTCTGGAACCGAATGCTGACTTAGTAGCTCGCCTAGATGGTCAAACTCGTAATATTGCAGTGCTAACCTTACCGTTAGCTTTAGAAATGCTAAATGTTTCCATAGATGAGCAAGATATTGATACCTATTATGTAGATAATAAACAAAGGTTTATGACTCCAGAAAACGTAAGTGTCAGTTTTGTTATGTTAAATAAGAGTCACTTTTATGACCTGGTCGAAGTGACTGACGAAGATCTTAAAAATGCTTACCTTGACGCCCAACAAACTGCCTTGCAGAAGTCAGAGGTTGAAGCATCTCACCTGTTGTTTTTAGTCAATGATTCTCAGACTGAAGAGCAAGCGTTAGCACTGGCAGAGGTTGCATTCAATCAACTTGAGCTAGGCCAAGACTTCCCTAAGGTGGCTCAACAACACTCACAGGACGACAGTACGTCTTCTGAAGGTGGTTATATTGGCCTATTGGCAAAAGGTGAGTTTGGTGAAGCCTTCGATAAGGTATTGTTTGAGTTACAGCCGGGAACTTATAGTGTTCCAGTGACGACTGAGTTTGGTGTGCAAATTGTCTATGCTCACGAAGACGCTGCAGGTCAGCCCAGCTTCGAAGAGCAGAAAGAAGCCCTTAACGTGGCTCTAAAGCAGTCTGGGGCTGAAACTTTGTTTGTTGCTGCCAGCGAAGAGATGGCTGATATTGCTTTCTCTTCACCGGATTTATTAGAAGTTGCCGAAGCATTAGGTTTAAGTGTAGAAACCAGTTCACTATTTGGTCGCCAGGGTGGTGAAGACATCGCTAGCTACGACCGAGTAGTTGCTGCTGCATTTGCCGATGATGTGCTATTGCAAGGTAATAACTCCAGCGTGTTGGAGTTGGCATCTGATAAGTTGGTGGTGATTCGCGTGAACCAACACAATGAACCTTCTCAACAACCTATCGCCGATGTAAAAGTAGATATTGTTAAGCAACTGGTTGCTCAAAAGTCTTCTGCAGCTTTGGATATAAAAGTTAAAGCCTATGTAGAAGAGTTAAATAGTGGCGCTGACATGGGCTCGGTTGCAACCACCGAAAATCTAACCTGGCAGCAGTTTAATGATGTGGTTCGTGGCTCAACTGTAGTGAATAGCTTGCTTGTTCAATCTGCATTTCGTTTGCCTCGTGTAGTGTCGGGTGTCAGCTACGGAATAGCGCCTAGTTTCACTGGCGATGTGAGTATCATTCAGTTACAAAGTGTTACTGACGCAAACCCTGAAGAGCAAACTCCTGAGCAGCGATTGTCCTTGATGGCAGCGTTAGCTCGCATGCAGGGGCAGGGTGATGTGAAGTTACTTGAAAGTTCTCTCAGTGGCCAAGCAGTAGTAGAGACTTTTTAAACCAGTAAAGGCTTAAAAACGGTCCATAAAAAGGCAGCCTAGGCTGCCTTTTTATATTCTAAAGAAAGTATTTACATATCTTTAACAGCGTAAATACCGTCAACATTGCGGAAGTAACCTTGGTAGTCCATACCAAAGCCATAAACAAAGCGATCTTCAACATCGAGCCCAATAAAATCTGGCACGTATTCGACTTTTCGGTTATGGACCTTGTTTAATAAGGCAGCAGCATAAACTTTTTTAGCGCCAGCTTCTTCTAAATATTCGCAAATAGCTGCAAGAGTATGCCCTTCGTCATAGATGTCGTCTACGACAAGCACCGTACGGCCGCTAATGTCTGTGCTAGGACGAGCCAACCATGAAAGGTTAGTGCCAACGGTCTTTTTACCGTAGCGTGTGGCGTGAAGGTAATCCGTTTCTAAAGGGAATTGTAACTTTAGTAAAAGTTGCGCCATGGGTATCATGCCCCCATTAAGCACGCACAGAACTAACGGCATTTCCTTTGACAGAGTGGCAGTAATCTCAGCTGCCATGGTGTCAATGCTTGCAGCAATGGTTTCACCACTGACTAATAAATCGGCTTGTTCGTGAACCGATACGGCTTCAGCGTATGTGATTGTCATATTTATGCCTTGCAAAGCGCATTATTATAACCTAAAAAAATGTTTCATAGAATATTGATTTAGACTAAAAGATGAGCAGTCGGGCACCTGAAGATAAGGTAGAATAGAGCATTAACCACTGTATATAGTTAACCGGAATTATGAATACAGACATTAATCACATTCTTGTAAACGGCGCTAGAATTGCTTTTAATAAAATGCGACGCGCTCAGTCATTTAACGCACGTTTGTATTATTATGCTGAGATAGGAGTCTATTTAGAAGTTTCCTTGTCTCATGGTGCCGGCATTACGCCCGAAAGTAATGAGCAAATTGATGAGATTTATAAACAGGCTACACATTTCCATATGAGCGAAAATAAACGTTCAAGGTTAGTAAGCTAACGCATTATGTCTCAGGTTAACACCACATCCTTCGACATCGATGAGTACATCAAACAGTTACCGCTGCGCCCCGGTGTTTACCGTATGTTCGACATTGCTGGTGATGTGATCTATGTTGGTAAAGCAGTTAACCTTAAAAATAGAGTTACGAGCTACTTCAGGGGTAAGAGTCATAATACTAAGACTCAGTTGATGGTGTCCAAGGTGGTGTCAATTGAAATCACTTTAACCCACAGCGAAAGTGAAGCATTACTGTTAGAAAACACCCTGATAAAGCGCTTAAAGCCGCCTTATAACATCTCCCTTAGAGATGATAAATCCTACCCTTACGTCTACATCTCAGATCAGCACGACTTCCCTGCAATGCAATATGTGCGTGGTGGAAAGAAACGTAAAGGACGCTTTTTCGGCCCCTACACTAGTGCCGGAGCAGTACGAGAAAGTCTTAACCTAATGCAGCGTATTTTTCGTATACGCCAGTGTGAAGACGCTTTTTTTGCTAATCGTAAACGCCCTTGTTTACAGTTTCAAATTGGTCGGTGTAGTGGGCCTTGTACGGGCGAAATAAGCCCACAAGATTACGCGGCTGACTTACGCCACGCTACCTTGTACCTTGAAGGGAAAAACAAACAGTTACTAGATGAAGTTAGTTATAAAATGAATATGGCTGCTGAGGAGCTCCGGTTTGAATCGGCAGCCCAACTTAGGGATCAGCTTGGATTCCTGCGGCAGGTTCAGGAGCAACAACATGTTGTATCAAAGCGGGGTAATTTGGATGTATTTGCTACTGCAAGTTCCAAGGCCGGCTTATGTATTCATCAACTAATGGTTCGTACAGGTAGAGTCATTGGTAGCAAAAACTTTTATCCAAAAATAGGTTTAGAAGAAGAAAAACCGGCTGTTCTTACTGCATTCTTAGGTCAGTACTATTTATCTGGACAGTATCGTGACGTACCAGATGAGGTGGTGGTGAGTGATGCTCAGGAGGCTCAGCAAGCTATAGCATTAACCATAGCTGAGCGGACTGAGCACGAGTTTAAGGTCATTAGTAATGTAAGGGGGCCTAGAGCACAGTGGCTTAGGCTAGCTCAGACCAACGCTGACCAAGCGCTACTTAGTTATGTCGCTAATAAACAAACACAAATCACTCGCTTTGCAGCCCTCCAAGAAGCGCTGGATTTACCGCAAATGCCTGAACGCCTTGAATGTTTTGATATCAGTCACTCCAGTGGTGAGGCGACCGTCGCTTCGTGTGTTGTATTCGACCAAGGTGGGCCTAAAAAATCCGACTATAGAACCTTCAACATCGAAGAGATCACTCCAGGAGATGACTATGCGGCAATGTCACAAGCGATTACCCGACGTTATACCCGGTTAAAGGAGAATCAAGGTGTGATGCCAGACCTGCTTATTGTTGATGGTGGCAAAGGGCAGATTACTCAAGCTCTACAGGTATTGTCGGAGCTGCAGCTACAGGATCTTTATGTTTTAGGCGTAGCAAAAGGTGACACTCGAAAAGCTGGATTTGAGCGCTTGTTTAATGGCTGGACCGGAGAGGAAATAGCCTTGCCTGATGATTCCTCAGCACTCCATTTATTGCAACATATTAGAGATGAAAGCCATAGGTTTGCCATAACAGGCCATCGCGCACGAAGAAATAAGAAGCGTACCCAGTCAAATCTCCAGCAGATCGATGGTGTTGGGCCAAAACGCCGCCAAGCTTTACTAACTCACTTTGGTGGCATGCAAGATTTAACCAAAGCCAGTGTAGATGAATTGGCTAAAGTGAAGGGTATTAGCAATGATATGGCCGATACCATTTATCGTTCTTTACGGGGCGAAGAAGGATAGGCTAGAATGATGCACCCAGCCCCTCTATTATACCAAACGATTGATTATGCTAAATATTCCTAATATGCTCACGCTTTTTCGCTTGGTGTTGATCCCTTTTATATTGGTTGCCTATTATTGGCCTTCAGAAAGCCGGTTTTTGTGGGCGTCAGGATTGTTTGCACTCGCCGCTGCTACAGATTGGCTGGATGGTTTTCTAGCGAGAAAACTTAATCAAACAACCTCTTTTGGAGCATTCTTAGACCCTGTTGCTGATAAAGTGACAGTAGCCGTTGCCTTGGTTGTGTTGGTGGAATCTTATTCAGAGCTTTGGTTAACCGTGCCCGCAATTATCATTATTAGCAGAGAAATTGTTATTTCAGCTTTACGTGAATGGATGGCGGAAACGGGTAAGAGTGCAAATGTTGCAGTGTCCTATATAGGTAAGGTGAAAACGACCATGCAAATGGGTTCCATCGTTTTCTTGTTGGCAACGCCTCCAGGTACGCTTATTTCTACTCTTGGCTTGGTGATGCTCTATGCAGCAGCTGCCCTTACTATTTGGTCTATGATGTTATACCTATTAGCAGCATGGTCTCAACTCAAAAAGGGAATGTAGCAACTATGTTGAAAAAGAACACCATCTCCGTATTGCTTGTTGATGACCATGAAATCGTTCGTATTGGCTTTAAGCGCCTAATTGAAACCACTAGCGAGATCAAGGTTGTCGCCGAGGCAAGCTGTGGAGAAGACGCATATAACTTAGCACACGAACTGCAACCAGATATCATCATCATGGATATCAACATGTCTGGGATTGGTGGTTTAGAGACAATTTCAAGACTCTATAAGCGCGACCGTAAAGTCAAAGTTATTGCACTTACGGTACATGAAACAGAGCCTTTCCCGACTCGTGTATTAAATGCGGGTGCTAAAGGTTATTTAAGTAAACGGTGTGTGCCACAAGAACTAATTAGCGCCATTCGCATAGTGCATGGTGGCGGTAGATTTATTACCAGTCAGGTTATTCGCGAGATGAGTATGACTCCCGGGGCCGAAGAGAATGCAATTGATTGCTTAACCGCAAGAGAGTTTCAAGTTTTCTCAATGATAGCGGAAGGGCGTACGGCAGTACAAATAGGTAACGATATGAATTTAAGCCATAAAACAATTCACAGTCATCGAGCAAATGTGATGAAAAAGCTTAAGCTTAAAACCACAGCTAATATCGTTCAGTTTGCAATATTACAGGGGATTCTTCAGGGCTAAAGCCCGGTTACTACAAGCTGGGTATTTTATTCCTCACTGGCCTACGACTTACGGCAATACCAAATAAAATGGCTACCAAGGCGAGCATGTCATGCCAAACTACCAATTCTCCTAACACCAGTGCACCTGTAAAATAGGCTACTAAAGGGATCAAATAGTTGATATTGGATAAAAATGTTGGTCCAGCACGGCGAATAAGCACGAAAAAAATTATAGCCGCTACCCCCGTAGGGAAAATCCCAAGCCATATAATAGTAACTAATGCCAATGAAGGCACCAAATCCCAATGTATATCGAGTACAGACGGCCACATCATCAAACTGATCAAGGCAGCACATATAGTGACGCCGGTGCTCACTACAGCCGAACTATAAGTGGGTAAGCGGCGGGCGATTATAGTGTTTGTGGCGTAAAGAATTGCGGCAGATAGCACCAATAGGCAGCCAATTAAACTGTTCTGAGAACCCAATATTGAAGGCCCCAGAATTAGTACTATGCCGCTAATACCAAATACAAACCCCAGTAATTTGTTACGATTAAGATTTTCGTTTGGGATAAAAAAGTGCGCCAAAATCAAAGTCATCAACGGCATAATCGCCATCAATAGTCCCGCCATGCCCGATGTAACATATACTTGGCCTTTGGCAATAAACCAAAAGGGTAGTACGTTGCCTATTAAGCCTAGGACCATAAAATGTACCCACGAAATGGGTTTACTTGGTAGGCGCTTGCCCCGTGCAAGCATAAAGCCGATGAGCACAACTGCGGCTATAGATAGCCTCAATACAACGACCTGATCGGGCGAAAATGTCTGCAGGCTAACTTTGATGCCTAAAAAGGACGTTCCCCATAAAGCGACGAGCGTTAACAGTAAGGCCCAGTTGATAGTTTGTTCTCGTTGCTGTTGCATTAGTCGCTTTTCTCTTGGCTCGTAGAGGGTAGGTCTTTAACCGTTTTTAGTTGGTTAAGCAGTTGTTTGCGGGTAGTGTCGTCTATCATAATTTCTGCAACTTTCTCTGCCGTGCTTTCGTCTATACCTGCTGTTTCAACTAAGTCAGCTATGAAGTAAAGGACGTCAGTTCGGTTATCTAAATCCTTTGCTAGCTTAATGTCCATGAACTCTCCGATTAGTGTGCCTGTTCTATTAACGACCTGATGTACTGTGCGAATTGTCATGGTGTGTCCATAATTTAATCTACTGTATGTGCGTACAGTATAGGGCTCGGAGCGTTGAATAACTAGCCAATATTCACGCTGTTTGCCAAAACAAGTAGGTCAATCTACATCTAATTTAACATAATATACATTATACGAAGTTAAATATGGATTATAAATGAGGCTCTCGGTATACTAGCGGAACTACCTTCTGTATTTCTGAAACAATTATTTTGGCTAAATCTATGTTGAGCAACGCACTTAATGATATGTCCTGCCCAGTGCCGAGGCGTCTGAAGCATGCGCGGGTTCAGCGTGATCTCTCGCAACGCAGTTTGGGTATTGCTGCTGGTATCGATGTGGCGTCGGCAAGCGCTCGAATGAATCAGTATGAGCGTGGCAAGCATGTGCCAGATTATGAGACTTTGTGCCAGTTGGCGTTAGTGCTGGATGTGCCGGTACCGTATTTTTATGCTAACGACATTGAAGCTGAGCTGTTGCTGAATATGTCGCTGTTGTCTGATGAGCAGCAAAGCCTTGTACGCAGTTTGGTGAGGCGTATTAATTTCAACCCATAAAAAACCAACTCAATGTTGCCATAAAGCTGGTTTTTGAATTTTTAGTAAATCGTTATTCTCTAAAGGCTGTCATTGGCCAATAGTTTTAGACAATCTATTAATGGCAAGCTAGTTGACGCTATAACGATGGATGTATTGCCCGTCTGTCAGCGTAAATAAGGCCTCTAAGCCAGCGTGCTGCACAGGGGCTATATCGTCAGCTGCACAAAGGTTTTGCTGCGATACGTAGGACTCGTGGTCACTTCCATCGGTTAAAAGGTGGTAAAAAGGCTGCTTTTTTTCGATAGGTGGCTGGCCCAAACTGGCCATCGCCTTGCATGCTTCTTGGTACCATGGCTCGTCGAGTGAGTACTCAAAATCAACATCAAACACAACGCCACGAAAGCCGTAATGCTTATGTTGCACTACCTGGCCGATGTTAAATTGTGCGTGAGAGATTTGCATTACTATACGTACTCAGTGCTAAAGCGAAGAGTAATTATACGCCTTTTAGCAAGGCTCTACAAAGTGTCTATGCGGTCATGGTTCTAACTTTAGCAGACCTAGTTAGGGCTATATCTCTGCCAAATGCCCTTATGTACTACATTAAGTCGTTGTATATACTGATATTTACAAAATATTGCGTAAATATCCTAGCTTCTTCTGCTAGTTAGACTACAATAATCATTATTGTTTAAACGAGGATTATACTCATGCAAGATCAAATTCAGTTTTCCAGCAATTCCAAGGAATCTGCGTTAGCCACAAACAAAGTATTGCGTAATACTTATGCCCTACTGTCCATGACGCTTATTTTTAGTGCGGTTACCGCAACCATGGCTATTTCTAGTAACGCTGCGCCAGTTAACTTTATTGTTCAATTGGTAGTGTTATTTGGCACACTGTTTGCGCTACATAAGTTTAAAAATTCGGTCTGGTCCATACCTTTAGTATTCTTTTTTACTGGCTTCCTAGGTTATACCGCTGGCCCTATCGTAAATTTTTACCTAGGCATGGCTAATGGTGGCGACATTGTTACTACAGCCCTTGCGATGACAGGTATAACCTTCTTGGGTTTGTCTGCTTACGCTGTTTCTAGCCGTAAAGACTTCACCTTTATGGGCGGGTTTTTGATGATTGGCCTGATCCTAGTGATCGTTGCCTCGGTTGCGAATATTTTCTTTGCTATTCCAGCGCTGTCTTTAGCCATCAGCGCTGTAGGCGTATTGGTATTTTCTGGCTTCATCCTGTATGACACAAGCCGCATGGTTAACGGTGGCGAAACAAATTACGTAATGATGACGGTAAGTTTGTACCTTAATATCTACAACTTGTTTCTTATGTTGTTACACCTTACGGGCGCCCTTAGTGGCGACGATTAACCTTGGTTAATAAGCCAACTGATCACGGAGCCCCGCCCTTTGGCGGGGTTTTTGTATATGTCTGATTTAGATACTGCTGTCTCCCCTACTAACCGCGCTGTAGGCTTCAGTTCGTTGACCTATGCCATTGTTGTTCGTTGTGGGCCGCACCAGCAAAGCCAGGCACTATCTGCTTTTCAGTTTACTAAAGAGGCCCTATTACAGGGGCATAAGGTGCTCAGAGTATTCTTTTACCAGCAAGGTGTTCATATCGCCTCACGATTAAGAGTGGTACCCCAGGATGAGCGTAATTTAACCGCTCTTTGGCAGCAGTTAAGTCTGGACTATGATTTAGAATTGAGTGTGTGTATTGCTGCTGCGTTACAGTCTGGAATTGTTGATCGGCAAGAGTCTGACCGTTACGAACTCGGCAGTGACAGCCTAGCCTCACAATTCACATTAGTGGGCCTTGGGCAGCTTGCAGCTGCCAGTGCAGAGTGCAACCGTTTAGTAAGCTTTGGGGGTGATTAATGCCCTGCCTAATGACCTTAAGCAACGCACCGTATGGCTCTCAGGTAGCTAAGGAATCCTTAGATGTAGCTTTGGTTTTGTCTGCTTTTGAGCAGCAGCCTGCTATATTGTTTCTTGATGAGGGGGTTTTACAGCTTCTTCCAGCTAGTCAAACACCCTCTTCTCACAAGCACATTGGAAAAATTGTCAGCGCCTTAGAAATGTATGACATCAATGAACTGTGGGTAGAGCAAGAATCGTTAGATCAGTTTAGTTTGGTAGCAGATCAGCTCAGCCAAACTGTCAACGTGATTGCTCGTGGGCAGATAGCGCAACTATGTGCGCAATACGATCAGCACTTGGTATTTTGATTATGGCAATCCTTCATATCATCGCCAAGCACCTTGATTCAAGCGCACTCACAAAATTAGCAGCACGAAGCGACCCTAATGATGGCTACGTTTTCATCGATGATGGTGTATATGTGCAGCTTAGCAAAGAATTAATTGTCTTTGGTTCGAGATCTATATTTGTGCTTGAGGCTCATACTGAAGAGCGTGGCCTTACAAAGGTTAACGTCGACTGTGTAAAATTTATCAATATGGCAGATTTGGTGAAGTTAACCACACGCTATACGTCCTCTATGAGTTGGTGATATGCAGTTAGAAACGGACAAAGACGGGTATTTGAAGCATTTAGGTGACTGGAGCCCTGATGCTGCTGAATGGCTAGCGCAAAGCGTAGGTATCGTTTTAGAGGTTGAACACTGGGAAGTGATTAATGCATTGAGGGGTTTTTACGCCGATACGGGTATTTCTCCGGCGATGCGTATATTGGTTAAAATTGTAAAACAAAAAGTAAGCTTGGAAAAAGGTAACAGTATCCATTTGTTAACCTTATTTCCAGGCAGTCCGGCCAAACTGGCAGCTAAAATTGCAGGTCTTCCTCGGCCTACAAATTGCCTTTAAACACCGTCCTTAGTAATTACCAGAGTATACGTGGTTATATTAACTTACGGGTGTAAGTGCAGTTATTCCGCCCATATAGGGTGCTAGCGCTTCTGGCACCAAAATGCTGCCGTCTTCTTGTTGGTAGTTTTCCAAGATCGCTAGTAATGTCCGCCCCACTGCTAAGCCAGAGCCGTTGAGCGTGTGTAATAGCTCTGGTTTTCCTGTCTCTGGGTTTCGCCATCTTGCCTGCATACGCCGGGCTTGGAAGTCTCCCATATTAGAACACGATGAAATTTCGCGATATTTATCTTGGCCTGGCAGCCATACTTCAAGGTCATATGTTTTTACGGCTGAGAAACCTAAGTCACCACCACACAAAATCACTTTACGATAAGCTAAACCTAAGGTCTTTAAAATGGCTTCCGCATGGCCTGTAAGCTCTTCCAAGGCTGCTGTTGAGTCGGCTGGCTTAACCATTTGTACCATCTCGACTTTCTCAAATTGGTGCTGACGAACCAGGCCTCGCGTATCTCGGCCATGACTACCTGCTTCGCTTCTGAAACAGGGTGTATGGCAGGTAAAGCGCAAAGGTAACTGACTTGCATCTATAATCTCATCACGAACAAGGTTAGTGACTGGGACTTCTGCCGTTGGTATAAGGTACAAGTCTCGTTCGCCAGGCACTTTAAACAAGTCTTCTTCAAACTTAGGTAATTGCCCTGTCCCACGTAATGACTCTGCGTTTACCAAATAAGGCACGTAAACCTCTTCATAACCGTGGTCTTGAATGTGTCTGTTAAGCATAAACTGAATGAGCGCGCGATGCAGGCGCGCAAGTGGACCCTTAAGCACCATAAAGCGAGCGCCTGTTATCTTAATTGCGGCACCAAAGTCTAAGCCCCCTAGCGCTTCACCCAAATCCACATGGTCTTTTACGGCAAAATCAAACGTTGGTTTTTTGCCCCAAACTAAAACTTCCTGGTTGTCATCTTCATCAGCGCCAAGTGGCACACTGTCATGGGGAATATTAGGTATGGCCATTAACATGGAATTAAGGTCATCTTGTACTAGCTTCAATTGCCTTTTTTTATCATCTAGTTGCGCACCAAATGAACTTACAGCGGCCATAATTGCCGTTGTATCCTGGCCTTGAGCCTTAAGTTTACCTATTTCTTTCGACTTGGAATTACGTTCGCTTTGTAAGTTTTCCGTATCAACCTGCAATTGCTTGCGGGACTCTTCTAAATCATTAAGCTTTGCTAAATCAAGTTCAAAGCCTTTTTTAACGAGTTTATCAGCCACTTCTTGTGGCGTATTACGAAGCAATTTTTGGTCTAACATGAAGTATTCCTAGGATAAAACGATATTTAGTATCGGGTAAAAAATAATTTCATAACCAGCGGCCAATGTACATACCAATAAAGGCAGCTATCAAGCCTACAAAGACATTGGCAAAAATATTGCCTAGGGCCATAAGCCAATCGCCCTGTTCAATAAGGCGAATGCTATCTAACGAAAATGTAGAGAAAGTGGTGAATGCACCAAGCAAGCCAATTATTAAGAACGGCCGCCAAACTTCAGGTAGTAAGCCTTTTTCAACAATGAGTACATACAACAGGCCTAAACAGAGTGAACCGATGGAGTTGGCTAGAAATATAGCTAGGGGGAAACGCCCGCTATAAATTGGCGCTAACCAATGCTGCAGTCCAAAGCGGCTTAGCGCTCCGACAGCACCTCCACAGGCGATAGCAACTAATTGGCCGACGATTGGACTCTCCCTACTTTTTATATGGCGCTATTATAGCTTACATAAGGGGCTATTTATAACGCTGTTGATCACTATTTTGGTTCAGTTGTGCTAGTTTTTCTAACTTTTCACCGATTTTCCCTTCAATACCCCGATCACTGGGGTGGTATAGAACATGGTGTGCTAGCGCTTCTGGCATGTAGTTTTCTCCAGCAGCAAAAGCCATCGGTTCTAAGTGAGCGTAACGGTAGTCTGCTCCGTGGCCCATGGATTGAGCCAGGCTTGTAGGCGCGTTGCGCAAGTGGTTAGGGACATCATAGCTAGGCTCTTCTCTTGCCAGTTTCATGGCTGCTTTAAAGGCTGTATCAACAGCGTTGCTCTTTGCTGCACAAGCACAATAAACAGCTGCATGTGCAATTGCGCGATTACCTTCTGCAGGTCCCACTCTCTCAAACACTTGCCAAGCGTTCACAGCCACTTGTAATGCCCTTGGATCGGCGTTGCCAATGTCTTCTGACGCGATTGCTAGGAGGCGTCTAGCGATATACAGTGGATCACAACCCGCATCGATCATGCGGGCCAACCAATACAGGGCGCCACTGGGATCAGACCCACGTACAGACTTATGAAAGGCAGAAATTTGGTCATAAAAGATGTCACCGCCTTTATCAAAACGTTTCGGACTGGTTTGCAACACCTGCTCCAAAACCCTGTTATCTATAATCAAACGGCCATCTTGTGTTTCTGCAAGGTCCGTGGCAATTTCTAACAAATTAAGTAATCGGCGAGCATCACCATCTGCTGCTTGTAGTAAAAGTTTTCGCTGAGGGTCGTTGATATCAATATTGAGCTTCCCTAGCCCTCTATCTTCATCAGTCACGGCAAGTTGTAACAGCGACGCAAGTTCATCCTCAGTTAGAGACTTTAAAATATAAACCCTAGAGCGAGACATCAATGCATTATTGAGTTCAAAGGCTGGATTCTCTGTCGTCGCACCCACAAAGATAAACGTACCGTCTTCAATGTACGGTAAGAAGGCATCTTGTTGAGACTTGTTAAAACGGTGTACTTCGTCAACGAATAAAACGCTGTCTCGCCCAGACTGAGCGCGTACCTGTTGCGCTTCTTGGACAGCAGCACGAATGTCCTTAACACCAGACATAACAGCTGATAAAGTCATAAAATGAGCATCGCTCACTTGGCTCATCAACCGAGCCAAGGTAGTTTTACCAACCCCTGGTGGACCCCATAGAATCATGCTGTGGAGCAAGCCCTGAGTTAACGCACGGCCTAAGCTTTTTCCCTCGCCTAACAGGTGCGATTGTCCAGCATATTGGCTCAAGGTTTGAGGCCGCATACGACTAGCCAGTGGCTGGTAACCCGAGACGTCTTGGGCGAACAGGTCGTTTATCAAAATTGGTCGATCTCTAACACATCAATATTTTCAGGAACTACAAATTCAAATAAACCATCTTCAATTTGAGGGTTGAACACCATATTACTAAAACTAAGGCTGGTTTTTTGGTGCATTGCGTCTTCTAGCTGCATTTCGAGTAGTTGGTTGTTTTTGAAGTTGAGCCTAAGGGTTTGATAAAGGCTTTCTGGGTCTTTAGGTGTAAGGCGGTAGAACACTAAGCCATTGTCCCCACGTTTCATCACTACATTGAACTCAGCTCCTATATCCTTGCCGTTGCCGCTGAGTAATAATGCCGGAGTATTTGTCGTACGTTGGTCTAGGGTCTGAACAGTCACCTGCTCTAGGTCTTCGTCATAAATCCAAAGCCGTTTCCCGTTGCTTACGAGCAGTTGTGCAAATGGATCGGCTGTTTTCCACCAAAATTTATTGGGCTGAGCCAGTACCATATGACCATGGGTTTCTTGTAATCGGCTGCCACTGGCATCCAATACATACTGTACAAAATCCGCTTCAATGTTTGTTTGACGACCAAGTTGTTGACCGAGCGACTGTGCAGCGGTCTGGGCCAAACTGACGCTAGCTAGGGTGAGACTCAGCAGAAATACAGCTAAACGCATGATAAATCCTTCATATATAGTTAATCGCGAGGTGGAGGTGGCGCAAGGACCTCTCTACTACCATTATGGGCAGGAGCGGTAATGACTCCTGCAGCTTCCATAGCTTCGATCATTCGCGCCGCACGGTTATAACCAATTTTAAACTTGCGCTGTACAGACGATATTGAAGCTCTGCGAGTTTCGGTAATAAATGCGACAGCCTCATCGTATAGCCGATCTTTGTCTTCTTCAAAAGCGCCTTCCGAAGAAATTAAACCAAAACCAGCTTCCTGATCGTAATTGCCCTCAACAATGGCCTCGATGAACTGAGGAGCCCCCCGCTGCTTCCAGGCGTCGACGACTCGATGAACTTCATCATCGCTGACAAAAGCACCATGGACACGTTCTGGCATACTTTTTCCGGGTGGCAAGTAAAGCATATCACCGTGACCTAATAGACTTTCTGCACCACCTTGGTCAAGTATTGTACGTGAATCAATTTTTGAGCTCACTTGAAAGGCGATACGAGTAGGGACGTTGGCTTTAATGAGGCCTGTAATCACATCTACAGAGGGACGTTGGGTTGCCAGTATAAGATGTATCCCAGCAGCTCTCGCCTTTTGGGCAATACGGGCAATGAGCTCTTCCACTTTTTTGCCGACCACCATAATCATGTCAGCAAACTCGTCGACTACAACAACGATATAAGGTAGTGGATCCAAGAAAGGTCTATCGTCCATGTTTTCACCATTGGCCTCGTCGGGTACCCAGATAGGGTCCAAAATGGGTTCTCCAGAGGTAACCTTGGTATTAAAGCCTGCAAGGTTTCGAACCCCTTGGGATGCCATTAAACGGTATCGCCTTTCCATTTCAGCAACACACCAGCGAAGGCCTCCAGCAGCTTCTTTCATATCAGTAATTACTGGCGCCAATAGATGTGGAATCCCATCGTAGATAGATAGTTCTAGCATCTTCGGATCAACTAACAACATACGTACTTGGTCTGGTGTTGATTTGAGCAATATACTCATAATCATGGCGTTAACGCCAACCGACTTGCCAGAACCTGTAGTACCAGCCACAAGCAAGTGTGGCATCTTCGCTAGGTCTACCACCACAGGTTTGCCAGCAATATCATTTCCTAAAGTAAGAGTCAGTGGGCTGGTTGAAGATAAGTAAGGTTTGCTGCCAATAACCTCACTAATGCGAACCATTTCTCGATGCTGGTTCGGAATTTCTATGCCAATGACAGATTTTCCAGCGATGACTTCAACGACACGTACACTCATGACAGCCATTGATCGGGCTAAATCTTTGGATAAATTGCTTATTTTACTGACCTTTGTACCGGGTGCTGGGCGTATTTCAATCCGAGTAATCACTGGTCCTGGGTTAACTTCTACAACCTCTGCAATGACTCCAAAATCTAGCAGCTTCGCTTCTAGAAGTTGACTTAGGTTAGTTAATTCTTCCGCGGTAATGGCCGGGTTAAGACTAACGTTTGGCGGATCAAGTAAGCTTAATGGGGGTAAATCTTTGTGTTTGTTAACTTTGCCGTGCTGCTCCGTTTGAGAGGAACCCGTATCCTGTTTATGGATTTCAGACAAAGGCACTATTTTAACTTCTTTAACACTGGTGACAGGCGATGCCGCTGCTGCAGTAGTTGTCGTTGAAGCAGTTGTTGGTGTGGTTTTATGCTTAGCAGTAACCGTACTTTCCAGGGTAGAGTTGGTTACAGTGGTGGCAGGTGCGCTTACTGGCGCAGGCGCTCGGGTTGC
>TARA_B110000211_G_scaffold37700_1_pt1 | contig 15977 bp, 10 predicted proteins | sample TARA_B110000211 | Tara Oceans TARA_B110000211 (sample SAMEA4397516) | marine metagenome | biome: Polar Biome; feature: [DCM] deep chlorophyll maximum layer (ENVO:01000326); material: water (ENVO:00002006), including particulate matter (ENVO:01000060) such as... | depth 30 m
TCCTCGATCTCACTTTCAGGTAATGGAAATAGTTGTTCTATACGAACAAGGGCAATATCCTTTCTTTCTAATTTATCTTGTTCTTCTAATAAATCATAATAAAATTTACCTGTAACAAATACTAAGGTTTTAACTGCACTTACTTTAGCTGCTGCATCATCAATTAGCATTTGAAAGCTTCCATTTGCAAATTCGTCAACTGATGATACTACTTTTGGATGGCGCAATAAACTTTTAGGGGTAAATACAATTAATGGTTTTCTATAACCTGCTTTTAATTGACGTCGCAATAAATGAAACATATTAGCTGGTGTGGTACAATCTGCTATAAACATATTGTCTTTTCCACAAAGTTGCAGATACCTTTCCATTCGACCCGAAGAATGCTCTGCTCCTTGCCCTTCATATCCGTGAGGTAACAACATGACAATTCCATTTGGTGTTTTCCACTTATCCTCACCACATGAGATATACTGATCAATCATGATTTGGGCTCCATTACTGAAATCTCCAAACTGAGCTTCCCATATCGTTAGTGTATTAGGACTAGCCATAGCATAGCCATAATCAAATCCTACAACGCCGTATTCAGACAACAACGAGTTATAAATGTTAAATTCGCCTTGGTCTGAACTTATATTATTAAGGAGAATTACTTCTTCTTCACTGTCTTCAACTTTAACAACTGCGTGACGGTGAGAAAACGTACCTCGCTCGACATCTTGTCCAGAAATACGAACATTGAACCCTTCTTCTAAAAGAGAGCCAAATGCTAAATGTTCTGCCATCGACCAATCAAGTTTATCTGTTTCAAACATTTGCTTACGAGCCTGTATCAAACGAGAAATCTTGCGGATAAATTTTTTATCTTCAGGAAGCGTGGATATGATTCTGCTAATATTCGCTAATTTTTCTTTAGAATAACGTGTGTCAACTGTCAACCTCATCTTGTTTACCTTGGCTCTTGGATAGCCTTCCCAAGCCTTTTGCATAAACGGCGTAATAACTGTTTTGTCATCTTTTCTAGATGTAACTAGTTCTGTTTCTAAGGACGCTTTATAGTCCTTCTCAAGTTTAGAAACGTAATTAGAATCTATTACTCCTTCATCTATTAATTTTTGGGCATAAATATCACGAGGATTACTATGGCTTGCTATAGCTTTGTATAGCTTTGGCTGTGTAAATCGTGGCTCATCACCCTCATTATGGCCGTACTTTCTGTAGCCTAATAAATCTATAAATACATCTCGCTTAAACTGCATTCTAAAATCCAATGCAAATATAATAGCATGAACAACAGACTCGGCGTCATCGGCATTAACGTGGAGCACGGGTGAAAGCGTCACTTTAGCTACGTCTGTACAATAGGTTGAAGAACGCGCATCTAAATAATTTGTAGTAAATCCAATTTGATTATTTACGACAATATGAATAGTTCCGTTAGTCTTATAACCATCCAATTGAGCCATTTGAACTACTTCATAAACAAGTCCTTGCCCTGCAATTGCGGCGTCACCATGAACAACTATTGGTAAAACTTTACTTGCATTTTCTGGTTCGATAGCATCTTGCTTGGCTCGTGTAATTCCCTCTACTACAGCCCCTACAGTCTCTAAATGTGATGGATTTGGAGCAATACTTAAATTAATTCGATTTCCGTTATCTGTCAATCGGTCACTCGTCCAGCCAAGGTGGTATTTTACATCGCCATCGAAGACTTCTTCCTCGTAGTCCTTTCCGTCAAATTCACTAAAAATATCACTTGCAGATTTACCAAATATATTGGTTAATGTACTCAGGCGCCCTCGGTGAGCCATTCCCATTACAAACTCTTTTACTCCATAAGATGCTGCTTTTTCAATAAGCGCATCAACCGCTGGAATTAAGGATTCATTCCCTTCTAAAGAAAAGCGTTTTTGACCAACGTATTTAGTGTGTAAAAAAGTTTCAAATGACACGGCGTCGTTAAGCTTTTTAAGAATATGTTTCTTTTCTTCTGAGCTAAAGCTCCCGTGATTATCGTTTTTATTAAGCTTGTCTTGTATCCATTGACGCTCAAGGGGTTTTCGGATATACATGTATTCAACTCCAATAGCATCACAATAAATAGCCTCTAGATGCTCAATAATAACTCGTAGACTTTGAGGTCCTATTCCGATAACTTCTCCAGCATTAAAAATAGTGTCTAAATCAACTGACGACAATCCGAAATTCTCAAGCTCAAGTGAGGGCTGGTATTTTCTGCGATCCCTTACAGGATTCGTTTTAGTAAACAAGTGCCCACGTGTTCGATACCCATCAATTAATTTTATAACTTGAAATTCTTTCTGTACTTGCTCGGGGATTTGAGTACTTACGCCTTCGACTATTTCTACTGTAGATCCATAGCTTTCACTTCCAAAGTCATACCCTTGAAAAAAAGCTTTCCAGCTTGGTTCTATACTATCAGGGTCTTGCTGATATTGTTCGTACATGTCTGCAAAGTGAGCAGTGTGAGCAGCGTTTAGAAAAGAATACTTATCCATGGATTAATAATTCTATTTTTTTTATTAAAAAAATATATACAAAAATACGATTTTTCGCAAAACAGCTAAGTGAAAATAAGATAAATATGAATAAATTTTGGTGTAATTATATATTCTTAGAAATTATACGTCCCTCGTCATGAGTTCGGTCCCAAAGTCTTTGAGGATTTGCTTGTTAGGGCCTGAGATATTAATAGTTTCTAAAACATCAAATGCCGCTTTGGTATAAAAAGAAATAGCAGCTTTGGTTGCAATATTTGCTTCAGAGCGCACAAATAGCTCTAATGTTTTAGAAACTTTATTCTCTGGTTTTAAAGCATTATTTTGAAATAACTGAGTTAATTCAGTTCTTACTTCAGGGGATCCGTTTTCAATCGCTTTTAAAAATAAGTAAGTTTTTTTGTTTTCTAATATATCCCCCCCTACTTGTTTACCAAAAATTTCAGGATTTCCAAAAGCATCTAAATAATCATCTTGCAGCTGAAATGCTATTCCAAGGTTTTTTCCAAAATTATAGCAACGAACCTGGTCTTCAATAGGAGCATTAGCAACAATTGCACCCATTTGCATCGCTGCACCAACCAATACAGCTGTTTTGCATTCAATCATTTTTAAATACTCAGGTATAGAAACTTGCAGGCGCGTTTCAAAATCAATATCGTATTGCTGGCCCTCACATACCTCTAAGGCTGTTTTGCTAAATAACTTCGCTAACTCTCTAAATGTTTCTGGTGGATAATTTTCAAAAAGCTGATACGCCCTGATAAGCATGGCGTCTCCTGATAAAATACCTGTGTTTAAATCCCATTTTTCATGCACAGTTTCTTGGCCTCGACGTAAAGGTGCAGCATCCATAATATCATCGTGAATTAAAGAAAAATTATGAAAAACCTCAACAGCTAAAGCAGCGTCCATTGAACGGTCAACATCTCCATCAAAACACGCAGTGGTCATAAGTGTCAAAACAGGTCGTAAGCGCTTACCTCCAAGATTGAGAATATACTTAATAGGCTGATAGAGATTCTTAGGCTCTCTTTCAACGTTGTATGTATTAAGAAATTCTGAAAATTGATTTTGGTAATCTGCGATCGCTTCCATGTTAACAAAAATAAGAGAATTCTAACAACTATTTTACAAAAGCGAAAACATTAAATGTTAAAAAACCACAAAACTTACGAAACTTTAACTGTTTTTAAAGTTTCCTGCCGTATGTTTGCACACTGTTATGAAAGAGAAAATTATAAAAAAAGCAGAGGAATTGTTTTTAACCCTTGGGTTTAAGAGCATTACAATGGATGACATTGCCAATGCGATGGGAATTTCTAAAAAAACGATTTATGCTCACTTTGCCAACAAAACAGAGCTTGTGGAAGTTGTAACTTTTGAAGCTTTGGATCAGATACACCTAGGGATTGATAGCATAAAAGAAACCTCAACAAATCCAATCGAAGAGCTTTATCAAATAAAGATGTTTGTAATGAACTACTTGAAAAATGAAAAAGTATCTCCGAAATTTCAGCTAAAGAAATACTACCCTAAAATTAATGATTTACTAAATATTAAGCAATTTCAAAAAATGAATTCCTGCGTAATAGATAGCCTCAAAAAGGGGGTTGATACTGGTTTATTTAGATCTGAAATTAATTTGGAGTTTATTTCTAGAATGTATTTTAGTGGCATGAACGGCATTCGTGATATTAATGTTTTCCCAGACGCTCTTTTTGATAAACACTATATTTTTGAAAGCTATCTAGAGTATCATTTACGTGCTATCGTCACAAGCAAAGGCCTCAACTTATTAAATAACTACCTAAACCCAAACCTACCTAACAATGTTACATAAATTTATTATTTTCTGGCTTTTTGCCGCTTCGCTGAATGCTCAAGAAAACAAATACAGCTTTACTTTACAAGAGGCTATAGGCTTTGCAATTAAGAACAACAGGGCCATCCAAAATGCGGAACGTGATGTGAGAATTGCTGAACAAACAAAACGAGAAACAACTGCCACAGGGCTACCGCAGATCAATGCGAACATTGGCTATAACAACTGGCTTGAGCAACAAGTTTCGCTTATTCCTGCTGAGTTTTTTGGCGGAGCACCTGGACAATTTGCAGAAGTTTTGTTTGGTACAAAGCAAACAATGAATAGCGCCGTGACAGTCAAACAAAAACTATTTGACGGCTCATATTTAGTAGCACTTCAAGCCGCAAAAGTATTTCTTGAAATCTCTGAAAATTCCAAAGAAAAAACAATAAATGAAATTGGTAAAATTGTGGCCTACTCATATGGTAATGTATTGTTAGTTGAAGAAAATTTGGAAATTGTAAATTCAAATATTGCACTATTAGAGAAAAACGTTTGGGAGGTTTCAAAAGTGTATGAGAGCGGTCTTATTGAAGAAGAAAGTCTACAACAACTGCAACTGACGCTATCAGGGTTAAAGAGCAACCAGCGCTATTCGAAACGGTTAAAAGATCTCGCTTACCAAATGTTTAATAATTCTCTTGGTTTGGATCTCACCGCAGAAGTAGTATTGACAAACAGCTTAGATGAATTAGTTGTTTTCTATTCCACCCTAACCACTTCAAGGTCCGAAAATGAATTTGAAGAAGTTATAGACTTTAAAATTGCGGTTAACTCCGTGAAGTCAGACGAACTTTTGTTGAAATTAGAAAAAAGCAAAGCCTTACCAACCTTAAATGCTTTTGTAAACGGGAGCTACTCTGGAAATAGTCAGCGCTTTTCTTTTACAGAAAACTCCCAAAAATGGTTTGGTGCTTCCCTGTTTGGTGTGACCTTAGATATCCCTGTTTTTAGCTCATTTAAACGAAGTGCCTCGACTCAAAGAGCACGACTGAACTTAGAGAAATCAAAGTCAAATTTAGAAGACACCACAAATAAAATAAAACTAGAAATTAATACAGCTAGGAGTAATTATGAATTTGCCGTTGAAGATTATGAGATTAAAAAAAAGGCCCTTGATCTTTCTAAAAATATAGCAACTAAAAATGAAATTAAATTTTTCGAAGGCCTAACAACTAGTTTTGATTTGTCTCAAGCACAAAGACAATTGTACATAGCGCAACAAGACTACCTCCAATCAATGCTAAATATTTTGTTAAAAGGAGTTGACTTAGAATCCCTTATAAATACGCCCCTTAAAAACTAAACAATGACATATAAACATAATACCCCCCCCATGAAATCCATTTTTTACATAGGCCTTTTATCCTTAGTTCTTGGCTGTAATACTGCCCCTAAGGAATCAAAGTCTCTTACCGATTTAAAAACACAAAAAACAGACCTTGTAAACCAACTAAATAACATCAGTGCCAAATTAAAATCCGTTGAAATCGCCATTTCAGACTTGGATACTCTTAAAAGACTGGTGACTGTCACATCATTTAAGGCAGAAGAAAAAATATTTAATCATTATATTGAAGTGCAGGGGGTTGTAAAAGCAGACAAGGCAATCGAGCTCCGGGCTGAGATGGGGGGCACTGTAACTGCTGTCCTAATTAAACAAGGACAAAAAGTTACTAAAGGCCAGGTTTTAGCAACCTTAGAGAGTTCAGTTATTGATAATTCTGTTTTACAGTTAAAAACACAGCTTGATTTGGCTACGACTACCTATGAGCGACAAGCACGGTTATGGGAGCAAAAGATTGGAAGTGAAATCCAATTTCTACAAATAAAATCCCAAAAAGAAGGGCTTGAAAATAGCTTAAATAGTTTAAAAGCTCAGGCTCGTAAAATGAAGATCATCGCGCCTTTTTCTGGAACTATAGATCAAGTCTTTGCGAAAACAGGAGAACTCATATCTCCCCAAACGCCGTTTTTAAGGCTGGTTAATCTTGACAATGTATATATAGAAAGTGAAATTACGGAGACTTATTTAAAATCGATTTCCAAGGGAACAATGGTATTGTTAAGCTTTTCATCCATTGACATCTCTTTTGAGGCTAACATAACGCAGGTTGGAAACTTCATTAACCCTAGCAATCGCAGCTTTAAAACACGAATAGACGTTAAGAACAATAACAATGAACTAAAAGCTAACTTACTTGCCGACATTAAAATCAACGATTTTAATGCTTCTGGAATTGTAATCCCTTCAAAAGTCATTCAAAAAGATCGTAATGGCAAAACATTTGTCTACACCCTTGAGGCAGAAGAAGCTAACTATAAAGTTATAAAGACCTTTGTCAAAGACTCGAATTCCTACAACAACTTCTCCTATATTTCTGAAGGGCTCAATAGTAAATCAACCTTGGTTGACAAAGGCGCTCGACTGGTTAAAAATGGTGATATTGTAAAACTTGTAGACTAATAAATTATGAACTCAAATAAAATAAAAGAATTTAAAATCTCTTCGTGGGCGATTTCTAACAGGATGACGGTGTCTGTGATCACCTTCATTATCATACTTGGAGGACTGCTTTCTTACACTGGAATGGCCAGAGAAAATTTCCCAGAAATTATTGTTCCACAAATTTACGTCGCAACTCCTTACCCTGGAAATTCAGCATTGGATGTGGAAAAACTTATCACCAAAAGATTAGAAAAAGAAATAAATTCAATAACAGGCGTTGATAAAATTACATCTAATTCCATACAGGGATACTCTAGCATTGTGGTTGAATTCAACTTTGATTACACCCCTGCCGAAGCACTTCAAAAGGTGAAAGACAAAGTTGATGTTGCCATGGCGGATACTGATTTTCCAAAAGACCTGCAGTCGGAGCCAAGCGTCACAGAAATGAATTTTAGTGAACGTATTCCTATAATGAATATTAATTTATCCGGTGAATTTTCTATGGACCAGTTAAAGGAATATGCTGAATACTTAGAGGATGAAATTGAAGAGCTTTCTGAAATTTCTAGTGTGGACATTAGAGGGGTTCAAGAAAAGGAACTTGAAATAGCAGTCGACTTATATAAAATGGAAGCATCGATGATAAGCTTCACTGACATAGAAAATGCTGTTAAATTTGAAAACATGAGTGTTACCGGGGGTGACATCCTAGAAAATGGCGTTCGAAAAACAGTTCGGGTAACAGGCGAATTCGAGGACCCCTTAAGCGTTAGGGACCTTATTGTGAAACAAGAAAAAGGGAACATTGTATACCTAAGAGACATAGCTGAGGTCTCGTTCAAAGAGCAAGAAAAAGAGAGTTTTGCAAGAGAATATATGCAACCTGTAGTGATGCTGGACGTTAAAAAAAGAGGTGGTCAAAACCTTTTAAAAGCATCTACTAAGATTGATGAGATTATTGAAACAGCTCAAAAAAGCATATTCCCTAAGAGTCTCATAATTTCTAAGACAAATGATCAATCAAACGAAACACGGACCATGGTTTCTGATCTAGAGAACAGCATTATTTTAGGAATCATATTAGTGGTCACAGTCCTGTATTTCTTCCTAGGGTTTCGCAATGCTTTATTTGTTGGAATTGCAATTCCATTATCTATGTTTTTATCCTTTACTATTTTAGGATTTATGGGGGTAACCCTTAACACAATGGTCTTGTTTTCTTTAGTTATCGCTTTAGGGATGCTGGTTGATAACGGAATTGTTGTAGTTGAAAATGTTTATCGATTAATGGATGAAGGCTACCCAAGAATTCAGGCTGCAAAGCTGGGTGTTGGGGAAGTGGCGATGCCAATAATTGCGTCAACAGCTACTACTTTAGCTGCTTTCTTCCCTTTAATTTTATGGGAAGGTATTATGGGAGAGTTTATGAGGTGGCTGCCAATCACGCTAATAATTGTATTGAGCTCCTCTCTTTTTGTAGCACTTATAATAAACCCGATGTTGATTTCAGTGTATATGAAAGTAATGCCTAAAGAGGAGTCTAAGGTTACTTTTATCACAAAACTAGAAAACCTATACGAGCGTTTTTTGAGCTATGCTTTAAAAGGGAAAAACCCTGTTGGTATCGTTACTGGAACGTTTGGGCTATTATTTCTAGCCGTATTACTAATGTTTACATTTCCTCCAAAAATATTATTCTTTCCAAACACTGATGCTAAACAAGTGTTTGTGTATGTGGAGTATCCCATTGGAACCGATATTGAAGAAACCAACACTATTTCAATGGAAATAGAAAAGGATATTGAAACTTACTTAAAAAAGTATGAAGTCAATGGGAAAAACTTCTTAATCACTTCTGTGATCGGACAAGTTGGAGAAGGTACTGCGGATCCCAGCCGTGGACAAGAAGGAGGTAAAACTCCGAATAAAGCGCGAATTACAATTGATTTTGTGAAGTTTCAAGATCGTGAAGGCGTTAGTTCTGAAACGGTGCTTAAAGAAGTTCGTGAATTATTACAAGGCTACCCAGGAGTCAGTATTGTTGTTGATAAGCCCTCGGACGGACCCCCAACAGGACCGCCTATAAATATTGAAGTAAAAGGAGATGATTATGAGCTTATTTTAGAAACAGCTAATGCCTTGAAAGCCTTTATAAACACATCTAGTGTGGCTGGAATTGAGGAGCTTAAATTAGACATTGACCAAGGCAAGCCTGAGATGATCGTGACAGTAGACCGTCAAAAAGCAAGACGTCTAGGAGTTTCCACAGGACAAATAGGGATGAATTTGAGAACGGCCCTTTACGGCAAGGAAATCTCAACTTACAAAGATGCAACCGATGATTACCCTATAAACCTGAGGCTGAAAGATGAGATGCGTTACAATAAATACGCCTTATTAAATCAAAAAATAACCTTTAGAAATCAAAGTGACGGACAAATAAAACAGGTTCCAATATCTGCTGTTGCTACCTCGGAAAACAAAACAGCCTTTAGTGCAATCAAACGAATTAATTTGGATAGAGTAGTCACTGTATACTCAAATGTCTTAAATGACTACAACCCAACAGAAGTTAATGATAAGATTCGAGAGATTACTGAAAAATTTGAAATCCCTAAAAACATAAAAGTTAATTTCACTGGAGAACAAGAAGAACAGGCCAAAGAAATGGCATTCCTAAGCAAAGCACTTTTAATTGCAGTTCTATTGATTTTCTTGATTTTGGTTGCACAATTTAATTCTGCAACAACCCCTATTATTATTTCCATATCTGTGTTTCTTAGTTTGATTGGGGTATTATTTGGGCTCTTGATTTTTAGAATGGATTTTGTCGTTCTTATGACAATGATAGGCATCATTTCACTTGCTGGTATAGTTGTTAATAATGCTATTGTTTTGATAGACTACATTAATCTTACCATTGTTCGTAAGCGACGTGAGTTAGGGCTTCCCGTAGATAGTAAACTAACCCCAGACCTGCTTGTTGCGTGCGTGGTTGAAGGAGGTAAAACGCGTTTAAGACCGGTTATACTAACAGCAATCACCACAATTTTAGGTTTACTTCCACTGGCACTTGGAATAAATATTAATTTTAGAACACTAATAACAGAGCTAAATCCTAATTTTTACATTGGAGGAGAAAATGTGGCGTTTTGGGGGCCAATGGGTTGGGCTATTGTCTTTGGACTTACCTTTGCTACCTTTTTAACGCTAGTGGTTGTTCCTATCTTGTTTTACTTAATCAACAAATTGAAAGCAAAAAAGCTTAAAGTCACTTCCTAAGGCTATTGGTTTTAATTTTTAAATGTTAAATTTGCTCAACTAATTTAGTATTATGTACAGAAGTCATCATTGTGGCCAGTTAAGAGCCTTAAATATTAACGAAGAAGTGACGCTTTCAGGGTGGGTGCAAAAATCTCGTGACAAGGGGTTTGTAATTTGGGTCGATTTAAGAGACCGCTACGGAATCACACAACTTATCTTTGATGCGGAGCGTACACCAGAAGCAATGGTGAACATGGCTAAAAGCTTAGGACGTGAATTCGTTATTCAAGTGACAGGTACCGTCATTGAGCGTACTTCAAAAAACCCTAACTTAGAAACTGGAGACATCGAAATTCTAGTGTCTAAGCTAACGGTGTTAAATGAAGCGAAAGTGCCTCCTTTTACTATAGAGGACCAAACAGATGGTGGAGAAGAACTTCGTATGAAGTACCGCTATTTGGACATTCGACGAAACCCCGTTAAAAACAATTTGATTTTTAGACATAAAGTGACGCAAGAAGTTCGTTCATATTTATCGTCTCAAGAATTTATAGAGGTTGAAACGCCATACTTAATAAAATCAACCCCAGAAGGGGCCCGTGATTTTGTAGTGCCAAGTCGAATGAATGAAGGTCAGTTTTATGCCCTTCCTCAATCGCCTCAGACCTTCAAGCAATTATTGATGGTTGGCGGCATGGATAAATACTTTCAGATTGTAAAATGTTTTAGAGATGAAGATTTAAGAGCCGATCGACAGCCTGAATTTACTCAGATTGATTGTGAAATGGCCTTTGTAAATCAAGAAGATATACTAAATGTTTTTGAAGGCCTAACACGTCACCTTATAAAGTCTATACACGGAAAAGACATCTCATCATTTCCAAGAGTGACTTATGATGATGCTCTACAAACATATGGGAACGATAAGCCAGACATTCGATTTGGAATGAAGTTTGGGGAACTGAATGCTGTATCTCAACATAAAGATTTTGGGGTTTTCAATTCTGCTGAATTAGTGGTTGGTATTGCAGTTCCTGGTGGAAATAGCTTTACTCGAAAAGAAATTGATAACATCATCAACTGGCTCAAACGCCCTCAAGTTGGTGCTTTAGGAATGATATACTCACGTTGTAATGACGACGGCACCTACAAGTCTTCGGTAGATAAGTTTTATGATCAAGAAGACTTGGCGCAGTGGGCTCAGGTAACTGGAGCGCAAGCCGGTGACTTAGTTTGTGTGCTTTCTGGCCCTACAGATAAAGTAAGAACACAATTAAGTGCCTTACGTATGGAACTAGCTGAACGCTTAGGCCTTCGAAATCCTAAGGAATTTGCACCGCTTTGGGTTACAGACTTTCCATTACTTGAATGGGATGAAGATAGCAAGCGCTTCCATGCAATGCACCATCCATTTACAGCCCCAAAACCTGATCAAATTAAATTATTAGATTCCGATCCAGGTGCTGTAAAAGCAAACGCCTATGACTTGGTTTTAAATGGAAATGAAATTGGAGGAGGATCTATTCGTATCCACGACAAGTCAACCCAAGCATTGATGTTTAACCATCTTGGCTTTACCCCTGAGGAAGCAAAAGAACAGTTTGGATTTCTTATGAATGCCTTTGAATATGGTGCTCCACCGCACGGAGGTTTGGCCTTTGGTCTAGACCGTTTAGTGGCAATATTAGGAGGTCAAGAAACTATTAGAGATTTTATAGCCTTTCCAAAAAACAACTCTGGACGAGATGTGATGATAGATGCACCTTCTGCAATAGATGCAGCGCAATTAAATGAGCTACACCTAAAAGTAGATATAAAATAACTTTATTCTAAAAAATGAAACACTTGATTTGGTTCTTATTTATTACGACACTGGTCAGTATGTTGATAGGCTTGATTGTTGAGTTGCCCTACTCAGATAAATTAGTTGGATTTGGAGTAATTGGCTTATGCGCCGTAGTTTTTCCGTTGTTTTCTTATTACCGTTGGAAAGACAAAAAGATGGCAGACTATATGCTGACTCCTGAAAATTTAGAAAAAATGCGTGAATTTAATGACTCTAAGAAAACGTAAGATTAATTCAATTTACGTTTTTCACTAAAAAAACGCTTTAGTAGTTGAGAGGCTTCATCTGCTAAAACCCCCCCATGTATCATTGTTTTAGGATGCAACTTGGTTCCCATCACCCCACAGCCTCTTTGCTCGTCTTTGGCCCCGTAGATAATCGTTGAGATTTGACTCCAAAATAGTGCACCAGCACACATTTGACAGGGTTCTAGTGTCACATACAAACTACATTTGTGTAAATACTTCCCTCCTAAAAAGTTTGCGGCAGCAGTAATGGCTTGCATTTCTGCATGGGCCGTAACATCTGTAAGAAGCTCGGTAAGGTTATGAGCTCTTGCTATAATTCTATTATCAACAACAATCACAGCTCCAACAGGAACTTCGCCTTTATCAAAAGCAACCTCAGCTTCCTGAAGGGCCTTTCTCATAAAATAATGATCGTCAAAAATAGCATCCATAAGTCAAAAATACGATTTCAATCTTGTACTTTTGTTTTGTAATGAAAAATTTACTGAAACATATAAACTCCCCAAAAGATTTACGTCAGCTTTCGGCCGAAGAACTGCCTGAGCTGGCAAAAGAGCTAAGACAATTTATCATTGAAGTCATAGCGAGTAAAGAAGGCCATTTGGGAGCTAGTCTTGGAGTTGTAGAGCTTACAATCGCTTTGCATTATGTTTATAACACACCCATAGATTTGTTAGTTTGGGATGTAGGCCACCAAGCTTATGGGCATAAAATTCTAACCGGACGAAAGTCTGAATTCCATACAAACCGACAGTTCAAGGGCTTGAGTGGATTTCCGAAACGGGACGAAAGTGAATACGATACTTTTGGAACGGGGCATTCATCTACCTCCATTTCAGCAGCCTTAGGAATGGCGATCGCTTCCCAGTTGAAGGGTGAAGACAGACAGCACATCTCCGTGATTGGCGATGCTTCTATAGCCAGTGGGATGGCCTTTGAAGGGCTCAATCATGCCGGCGTAACCACTGCAAATTTATTAGTAATTTTAAATGACAATGCAATTGGAATTGACCCAAGTGTTGGGGCGCTAAAACAGTATCTAACCAATGTAAAAAAAGGCACTCAAAAACAAGATAACATATTTGAAGCCCTCAATTTTGAATATTCCGGACCCGTTGACGGACATGATCTTAAAGCGCTTGTTTCTGAATTAAAACGACTGAAGTCGATTGATGGTCCTAAGTTTCTTCATGTTATCACCACCAAAGGCAAAGGATTAAGACAGGCTGAAAAAGATCAAGTTAAATACCATGCGCCCGGAAAATTTGATGCTGAAACAGGAGATATATTTACTAAAAACAATGAGGATCTTCCTCCTAAGTACCAAGATGTTTTCGGTCATACTCTTTTGGAGTTAGCGAAATCTAATAAAAATATTATAGGCATTACACCTGCGATGCCTACAGGTAGTTCTCTCAAATATATGATGGAGGCTCTTCCTGAGCGGGCATTTGATGTTGGAATTGCAGAGCAACATGCGGTAACCATGGCTGCGGGGATGGCAACACAAGGGCTTATCCCTTTTTGCAATATCTACTCTACTTTTTTACAACGCGCTTATGATCAAATAATTCACGACGTTGCCTTGCAAAATTTACCTGTTATTTTCTGTATCGATCGCGCTGGATTGGTAGGGGAAGATGGCGCTACACATCATGGAGTTTTTGATTTAGCATACCTAAGGTGTATTCCAAATCTCATTATCTTTGCGCCTCGAAATGAGATAGAGTTAAGAAATATTATGTACACCGCACAGATAGGATTAGAGCATCCGATCGCTATTAGATATCCAAGAGGCAGAGGCGTCACGCCTAGTTGGAAATCGCCGTTTAAAGCTATTGAAATTGGAACTGGTGTTCAATTAGAGCAAGGAGAGGGTCTCGCTGTTTTAAGCATAGGGGCCATTTCTAATACGGTAACAGAAGCCATCCGTGGACTCAATTGTGGACACTACGATATGCGTTTTATAAAACCTCTAGATGAATCATTATTGCATACTATTTTTAAAACCCATTCAACACTCATAACGATTGAAGATGGGGTTGAAAATGGAGGATTTGGAAGTGCTATATTGGAATTTGCAGCCGCTCACCGCTACAAAAACGATGTGGTTGTCAAAGGAATCCCTGATGAATTTATTGAGCATGGAGCTATTGACACTCTTCAGCAACTCATAGGGGTTAGCGCTCATGAACTTCGCAAATTAATCAAGAGTCTAAAAAGCTAGGCCTTTGATCTTCTTATAGGTTAAAACTGCTTTTTTATCAGAAAATAAGGAAACAAAATAGCATACGTTCATCACTCTGGTGTAAAGGCTATCGTTAAGAATATCTACTTCTTTTGGTAAAAGCCTTAGAAGGAGTTTATCGTAACTAGAGGGGGTGTTGTTAAAGTTGTTGTTGACTGATAAAATAAACCGACCTAAGAGTTCATTTAAAATTTCAAAGCCAGAAATCTCTTTATCTATAACCTCATCAGCGTTGTATATTTTTTCAATACTAAGTTTAATAATGTCATTAATCTGTGCTTGGTATTTACTTTTATCAAGAATTGAAACATGAAATTCTCCTTCTAGAATTTCTTTTTCATTAGCCATAAATAAAGAAACAGCATCCTCTATCAAGGTGCTGATTGCCAAGGCTCTTAAATAACTCACACGTTCTTTTGTGGAAGACAGTGTGTTGTACTTTTCGGTATTAATGGTGTGTCTTACTAAGTTTATTAAATACTCTAATGCATAGTCTTCTTCAATAAGTCCTAGATTAATTCCATCTTCAAAATCAATGATTGTATAACAAATATCGTCAGCTGCTTCTACTAGGAATGCTAATGGGTGTCTTGAGTACTGAATATTTTGGTCATGCTGTTTTTTCATTCCTAATTCGGAAGCAACGTCAAGGAAGCCACTTTTTTCGGTTTGAAAAAAACCATATTTCTTAGAGGCGATATTAGAATTAGGTTTAACAGGAAGTGATTCTTTAGGGTATTTAGTGAAAGCACCTAAGGTGGCATAGCTTAACCTTAAGCCGCCTTTTGAACCCAGCTTATCTTGAGTCAAAACTTTAAAGCCATTGGCATTCCCCTCAAAGTCGCACAAATCTTGGTACTCTTTAGAAGTCATCTGCTCTTTAAACTGTTGACCCGCTCCAGTTTTAAAAAAGTGACCTATTGCTTTTTCTCCAGAATGTCCGAAAGGGGGGTTCCCTATGTCATGGGCAAGCGCAGCTGCCGCAACAATGGCGCCAAAATCATTGGACTTATAACCATGAACTTCTTTTAAGTAGGGGTGTTTTTCTAAGACCTTAACACCTACCCTTCTTCCTAATGAACGAGCTACCACACTCACTTCTAGACTATGTGTTAGTCGGGTATGCACAAAATCTGTCGATGACAGCGGCACCACCTGTGTTTTGTCTTGAAGACTTCGAAACTCGGGTGAAAAAATAATGCGGTCGTAATCAACATCAAATCCTAAACGGGTTTCGTCCTGTTCATTTCTAAGCCGTTTATTCGTGTCGCCATGGCGTTTTAAGGAGAGTAATTGTTCCCAATTCATAGTATCTGATATTAACCTGCAAGATAATCATTTCAATGTTAATTAAATGTATCTAAAATTCATGATTATGCAGAGAATGCTAACGTTTTGTTAATGGTTTTGTAAAAGTGATGTAACCTCAATAAAGACCTTAAGCTGTTAATTTGTGCTAACAATAATTAACTAAAATATTAATAATGAAAACTAAAATTTTATCTACTGCACTAATTTTATGTGCAA
>TARA_B110000211_G_scaffold46856_1_pt1 | contig 15973 bp, 20 predicted proteins | sample TARA_B110000211 | Tara Oceans TARA_B110000211 (sample SAMEA4397516) | marine metagenome | biome: Polar Biome; feature: [DCM] deep chlorophyll maximum layer (ENVO:01000326); material: water (ENVO:00002006), including particulate matter (ENVO:01000060) such as... | depth 30 m
GTTAAAATATGATTCAGGTTCAAGAGCAATAAAATATTCAATATCTACATTTGTATTTTTAAAATGACTAATCCGTTTTGAGGAAATACTTACATCATAAGTTCCTGGCAAAAGTTTCAAATTTTCAACCTTGAACCAGAATTTATAATCTCGTTCATCAGGTTCACCGACAACATCAATTGAATAAGCATTAGCAGTGTCATTCTTCTTATCAGTGACTCGCAAATTACCATTTTCTAATACCATATCAGGCGCACCAATAACTGCTGCAGCCTTCTGAACATTAGATAGAATATCACTGGAAAGAGAAAAAGTAACTTCACATTCTGGCATTTGTATTTCTTTTGATACAGTAGTTACAACTGATGGGTCAGAGTACCAATATTTTAATTTACTATTTGAACCTTCATTGCTCATAACAACAAAATCATCTTTAAAATCCATTTCAGGTTTATCAAATAAAGACATACTAGAAAGAAATTCATTTAAATCATAAATTGCAACATCTCTTTTAAAATCTTCTGTAACAATAGATTTTGATACAATATTTTTCATGGCAGACATTGTTTGCAATGTATTACCGCACTTAATCAAAAGATTTTGATTGATTGTTGAATAGTTCTTCAACACTGATACTGTTTGATCACTTAGTTTCATTATATATTCTCATTAATTTAATTATAACCGGAATCATAAGATTTAATTGGTTTTGGCCAGTTAGTAGGTTGGTTGATTGGGAGTTGATTGGGATTATTTAACCTTTCTTTATCATGATTGCATAGTGCCATTATACCATAGTGAACAACTTTCATCAAGTCTTTTCGGTCTTTACCATTTTTCTTTCCATATCGCTGAGCATATTTCATAATGTTACCAATACAAAAACCTTCTCCATGCCCACTATCCATGATAAATTCTGTGGCTTGAAATTTGTTTTGACTGTAATGTTCGTCATAAGTATTATCAATATAATCTTTTAAATCAGAGATAATTTTATCTTCATCATATTTATAAACAGGCGGTGACCTTTGTGTTGATTTCATTTTACACTTCACTTTAACATTCATTTGATTTTTTCTTTGCGTCGTATAGTTTTGATTCACGATCAGACATATATTTTTTACGTTCTTCTTCGCTGTCGTTTACATTCCAATTCATGGCAATAGAACGACGTTCTCCTTCACCAAAGAAAGGCATAACTTGATGTTTCAACCACTGTGGAAATATTAACATAGTACCAACAACAGGTTTTACATAATCTTCTGTCTGTGGTCGCAATTGCATCAAATCACGCATAGTGTTAGTACCCCAACAAAGATGTGTCCAACCATCAACACCACCCGCAGCATTATGAATCTTAGGCACATCTGGACTGTCTTCAATACATTTTGGAACCTTCAACCATAAAAATCCAGACAATCCAGCCATAGTTCTTACGCCATGATCGTGAAAGGGATTATAATCTCCAGCATATGCATGATTAGTCCAACACTGTATAACCTCACTTTGAGCATCACGTTCATACCCTTTTTTGATATATGTTGTTCCAATCTGATTAAATACAATTTCAAGTTCTTTACCAACATCAGTATCAAAAGGAAAATCTAATTGTGCAGAACGTTTATCTTGTTTTAGTTGACCAACCAAACCATCAGCAAAACTTTTACTATTGGGAATAATTACATCATCAATATGATCATTCAATTCATTAATGATTTCTAATGGAAATTCAACTCTAAGAATATTAAAATTTAAAACAGGTCGCATTGCAATTTGCAAACCCATATTTTCTTCAGAAATTGGTTCTCCCACAACCTTAGCATATTCTGACGTACCTATTGGATAAGTATCGCCACTCGCAGTTCTTACTTTTTTAACACCTTCTTCATTAATGAAGATTTCATAATCTTCTTCATCCATATCATCACTCATATCATCACTACTCATATTTTGTTCAGGTAAAATTGCTGATTCTAACATTTTATTATAATTATCGACTGTGAATACTTTTTTTGCAGGAGTTAGTTGTTTAATTCCATCATCAGTCATAACATCAATACCAAAATCGGCAAAACTGGTATCTTTTATTTTCAATTTATTTTACTCATATTAAATCCTCATAAAATTGGGAGTGGCCCGAAGACCACTCCCTTTTCAATCTACTCTGAAGTAGAAATCTCAATAAGACGAGATTTTTTGTTCTCTGGAACTTCACTTTCTAGATCAATGGTAAGCATACCATTTACAAGATTGACATTTTTAACAATAATATCATCAGCAATTGTAAATTTGCGATTAAATTTACGGCAGGAAATACCATGATAAATATCATCGGGAGATTTATCCTTTTCTTTTACTGAACGAACTGTAAGTGTACAATCCTCTAATTCAACCTCAATATCAGTTTTACCAAATCCAGCCACAGCCATTTCGATGACATAATTATAATCACCTCCTTTTCGGATGTTGTATGGTGGAAACCCAGTTGATGTCCGATTATTATCGGCATAAGTGTTGAGTTGATTGAAAATACGATCAAACCCAACAACATAAGGGGTAAGTTGAGTGAAATTGTCAAATAGATTTAATGTTTTACTTGTAACCATTTTTTTTCTCCTATAATAAGCAAGATTGCTTTTGTATCCCATTACGGCAATACAATTAATTAATTTTGTTAGATTTAGGAGAACTAATTAAAAACTCCTATTAGAAACAACCCAATTCAAAATAATTCTAATTGGGTTGGAATTTTCTCATCATGTCTGTCAATGAAAATAGTCCCCAACATATCTGTTAGTGCACCTAATACATTTTTAGCGTGCGCTCCTTCTGTTGTGTCAAGATTCAATCCATAAACATAAACTTCAAAGTATTTTTCTAAATGTTCATGATAAAATTTAGCTGTAGTTACTGATATTTCTAATGAATTTTTACCGTATAATAACGGCGTTCTTATATTTACAGACATCTTTTAACTCTCACTAAACTATATATATCATAACACATGTATATATATCTTGTCAAGTGGTTTTTGCAATAACTGTGTAATCAAGAGCAATTCTTTTTTTGTCTGTAAAAATATCAGTTGCTGCATGTTCTTTAAGTGGATCAAAAATAACAAATGTGCCGGGCACCATTTTGTGTGTCTCTCCATCATGCAAAAAATGACCACCATTTTCTTCTGGCCATTCTGCATGTAACAGACCCAATATTTTCATCACTTTCATATCCTCTGGCACATCATTTTCATGGTCAGTATGAATATTATCTTTTCTATGCATGTCTTTAATAGATGCACCACACCAAAGCATTGATGGTAAAAATACATCCAGATTATCTTTGAGTGATTTGTTATAAATCATAAGAAGAATCATATGTGACATTCCTTCAAGAAGTTTTGCTGAAGGAATATCACTACCATCATAGATGGTTAGTTTAGGATGTTTTTTCTCAAAGGATGCTCCCTTTGGATAAGAATAACTCCATCGTTCTTCGTTCTGAACTTTTGTTTTCATATACTCCAAAATCATTGGAGGCACTGCATTTTCAATTCTAATAACCATTATGCATTTCCATATTTTCTTAACATTTTTTTAATGTCATTGGAAAGTTTTTTCTTTGCTCTTTTAAGCACAAGAGGACTTGCCTTATCTGTAAAATCAATACCATCCACATGGTCATATTCATGTTGAAATATTCTTGATTCTAAACCGTCAAATCCTTGTGATATAGTATTTTCATTAACATCTTCGTATGTAACTTTTATTGATACTGGACGACGAATTTTAAGATATAAATTAGGATAAGATAAACAACCCTCTTCTTCAAGAGAAGTTTCTTCACTAACCCATATTATTTCTGGATTAAAACAAATTGTTTTAACTTTTTTATTTTCACCACTACACATTGCAAAAACACGCTGCATAACACCACATTGAATTGCAGCTAAACCAAATGCATTATGTTTATTCATTGTTTCAATTAAATTGTTTTTTAATATAAGTCTATCAACCCCTTCTTCAATAGGATCTAATTTAATTTTTAATTTTGGATCACTACTATCCAAAAGTTTATATGTTGCCATCATTTAATCCTTTTTATCTTCACCTAACAAAATATTATTTTCGTTAGCAATCATTTCTTCTTTAATATCATATATTGTTTCGTGTTTTATCATATTAATGATAGTATTAGTCAACGATACTTCTTGTTTAAGATATCCAATTTTACGTTCTAATTCAGACAACTCTTTAAGATAATAATCGAGCTCTTGTTCTTTACGCAACTTTTGTTCGATAAAATCGCTCATTAGTATAATGCGTTGTTCTTCACTCATCATATTAATCCTTATTCATTTTCCATTTTAATGAACAAACTGGCCCACAAAATGGTAACTGTCTATCACTACCCTTAACAAAGAATTTTTCTTCATACCAATATTTTATATCTGTAATTATAACTTTATTACAACATTCGCAAATCAACTATCTATTCCTATTTTTCTATACTACTAAAGTTCCTTATCTTCTCAAATTTGATTGTGTTTCTAAATTTATCAGCAAGTGCATCTTGCTTGTGACTAATTACAAAAACATTCTCATCTCCTAAAGTATTTAGAATCTTTAAAAATTCATCTGTTCCTGTACCATCCAATGAGCTATCAAATATTTCATCCAGAATAAGAAGATTGGTATTGGTACTGTTTTTCATTTTTGCAATTGCTCTCCATGTAAATAATAGTGCAAGGTCAATACGCATCTTCTCACCTTCACTGAAGGATGAATAAGAAAAATCATCTCTATAGCGAGATTTAATAGTTTCTTCAAAATTTTCATCTAAAGTAAAGTTAACATAAAACTCCATAGAAGTCAAGTATGTATTTATTAATTTATTCATAATTGGTAAATATTGTTTAATAATTTTTGTCTTAATACCAGTATCTTGCAACATATTTTTTGAAGCTTCTGCGTATGTTTTATCTTCTCTTAGTTTTGATTTCATATCAACAAAAGATTGCATTTGTTCTTTTAAATTATTTAAATTAGTGTAATCAGTATTCTCAATATGCCCCATGTTTAAATTTTCAGTTTCTGTTTGCAAAGTGCTATTAAATTTTTCTAACTGAACAATAGAACTATTTTCTTTTGCAATTTCTATAGAATTTTTTTGTATATTAGCAACAATATTTGTAATCTCACACATCTTTAGTTCTGTTAAATCTAAACTATTTTTCATTTTATCTAAACCAATTTGCACTTTATCTGCTTCTGCCTTTTTCTTATCAATCATATTGGTTTTAAACTCTTCATCAATATGTTGCTGACAAGTAGGACAATCTTCATTATTCTCAAAGAATGTTACATTTATAGAATGGGCTTTATGTTTCTCTTTTAATGTTGATTGCAAATCTTTTAATTCATCAAATCTTGTTTTTATCTTTATTGAATCAGATATACTTTGAGTCATATCATCACTGATTTTCTTTAAATCATCAATGATTTTTTTCTTCTTGACAATCTCTTTCTCATTTGTTGATATAGAAGATTTCTTTTCATCTAGTAATTTTTTTTTGTTTTCTTTTAAATCTTCAATATAATTTTCTTTCAGATGAATTTTTTCAGATGTCAATTCAATTTTATAAGCAATATCTTTTAATTCATCATCTATAGTTTTTAGTTTTTGTTTGAGAATCATATTCATCAAAGAGAAAATTTGAATGTCAAGAATTTCCTCTACTACTTCACGACGATGACGAGCCTTCAATTGCATAAAAGGAATAAAAGTAGAACTACCCAGAATTACAACCTGAGTAAAACTACGATAATTTAGTTTAAGAATTTGTTGTTCTAGATATTTTTGATAATCACGAACATTTGCATCTTGATTATACATTTTACCATTAATGTAAATCTCAAACACAGTTGGTTTGATGCCACGAATAATTTTTATTTTCTTGGTGCCAATACGAAACTCAACCTCTACCAATGCATCACTGATATTAACAGAATTTACAAGTTGAGGTTTGTTGATATTACGAAATGGTTTTCCAAATAAACCAAAACATAAAGCATCAAGAATAGTAGATTTACCTGCACCATTCTCACCAATAATCAGTGTGGTAGAATTTTCATCTAACTGAATTTCTGTAAATTGGTTTCCTGTGCTTAGAAAATTCTTCCAACGCACCATTTCAAAGTTTATAATATCACTTGCTCCACTTGAAAAACCTCCAAAGAAGTTACATTATCTGTTTTTCGTGGTTTTCTATATGAGGTCATATTTAAATTTATAGGAAAATTTGACCTATTTGCCTTTTTTAATTGAGCAGGAGTTTTGTATTTGTAATCCTCTTTATGAATATATTCAACATCGCCATACTTATTCAAACTAGCAAGATAGGTTACATCTTCATCATAATAACTATAAGAATATCTATTTACACCACCTATAGAAACAGGTTCACATTTACCATTTCCTGGCCTAGATGTTGTTCTCAAATCTTTTTTTATTTGAATGGTTACAAATTCTTTTTTATCATCAACAATACCCATATCAACAACTATATCATATGGTGTGTCTGGTGGTGTTGGTATTCCTATCCAACCTTTTTCTGTAATATCCAACAACACTTTTTGTTCTATCAAAAAATAAGTTTGTTTAGATTGTTCTTTTATCATTTATATTTCCAAGTCCTGTGCCTCTGTGTATAGAGTTCTCATAGTGTTCTTCAATCTATCTTTACTCAATGTCACATCTAGCTCGTCAATGTACCTGTCAAGCAGTGTCATAGTGTCCTCAGTGTTCTTAACAATATCATCTGATACATTGCTTGCATCTAACTCTGAAAAATCTTCAATGATTTTAACTTCGTAACAATCAGCTTGCAGAAGTTTATCAACAAATTTATCAAACTGATAAAGGTCTTTCTTATTGACTACAATTAATTTTACATACTTATTTTTGTATCGTGTCATATCATTATTCATTTCAACACTGTCATCATAATATATTTTAGAGAACATTGTCAAGGGATTTACGATACGTTCTAGTTGTCTTGTGTTTGTATCAAATATATGAAATCCTTTTGGGTCATCATGATCATTCCAATAAATTTCATATGGTGTGCCGAGATAATATACATGTCCATCATCAGATTTGTGATGATAATGTCCACTCATCACCATATCAAAACGATTGAATTCTTTTTTGTCCCAACCATGATCCATAATAAAACCTTTCTGCATGGCAAAACCATTTAGTTCTAAATGTCCCATACACACTTGGGCTGGAGATGTTTTCAACAGTTTCATAGTGTCAGACATGTTTTCACTATTAATCCAAGGAACAAATAATATCTTACATCCATCAAAATCTACTTCTGTAGCCTTTGGATATATTGTAATATTATCATGTCTACCATCTACTAATTCTTGTAGAGAATTGACTTCATTCGTATTCTTATAAAAAGTATCATGATTTCCTACAAGCATATGAAAATCAATACCATCAAATTGGTTTACAAATCTTTCACGAAAATCTTTTGCAATTCTGTATGATACATATTTTCTTCTATCCATCACATCACCAAGATGAATAACAGTTGTTATGTTATTCTCTTTTAGATAAGGAAAGAAAACATTTTCATAAAAGTCGAAAAAGTATTCATTAAAATTAAGATTCTCAGATCTTGCGCCAAAATGAGTATCTGTGATCAATGCAACTTTCAATCGTCCTTCTCCATAAAAACTTCCAATCCTTTAGCTAAAGTAGTTTCTTTCTTTTTAGGTTTGTATACATCTTCATCTGGAAGCAAACTATTAATGAATGTCTCATCAATACTATAAACAGTATCATCACCTGCCATTGTTATAAATGGAACATAACTTTGTTTTTCAATCATCTTATTTCTAACATGCACTTGCTTTTTTTCAGCTTGAATTCTTCGAAGAAATGCATAATATATGATTTGAGTAAAATATGCAAATGGATTTTTAGATTTTTCTGGGTCAAAATTATATGCGTATTGTAGACAGTTTTGAATACCATCAGAAATCATTTCATCACGATATGAATAATTGATAAAATTTGGTCTGTAAGATAAATGAGTAGCAATTTTTAGGAAACACTCGCCAATATAATTTGTCAATGGTGGTGTGTAATCATCGTCATCTTCATAATCTTTACATTCGTCTTTCCATTCTACCATAGCTAGTAGAAATTTTTTATTGTCTACATAATGAACACTTTTTTTCTTGACCACCTCAATCTCCTTTAATATATATATTATAACACAAAAAAAATATTATTGCAATATGATATTATATCAACATTTTTAATAAAATCTATTGACAGGGGGTTCTGAACTCACTATAATAGACCATGTAGGGCGTTTAATGAATAGTTACATTTGATTTGATATGTTGTAATAAGTCATTAAGTTTATCTATTTCTACTTCTTCTTCAATTTCTTCTTCAATCTCATATAACTCTTTATCTGTTGGTTCTATAGCTTCATCAAAGTCTGGACCATCAGAAATATTAAATTGATTGACGCAATGTTTATAATAATTTGAAAGTTCTATGGAAGCAGAAACTAGCATAACAATATTACGTGAATTGATATCAATAAATTCATCATCTGTTAATGGATGAATCCAAGGTGATAAACTTAAAGCTTCAATAAATCCTGTCTCTGTCTTTTTTGGTACAAGAACAAGTTTTAATGGAAAAGATATATGTATAGTTTTTTGTGAATCATTAGAAATATCATATGTCTCTAATATTTTTCCTATAATACATTCGCCATTAGTCAATTTTAAAATTACAACTGATTCTTTCATAGTTTTATCCTATTAATTTTGTAATTGAATTTTTGACTTTTATATATTTTTAGACGTTCACTGAAATGTCTTAAAAGAAAATTAATTCTATTGTTTGGCATAGAACAATCGTCTACAATGTCAAATAACTTAATGGTATTTTTAATGTCAGTCTTCCGCAAACCTCTCCCGATAGATTGCAAAACTCTGATTTTAGACTTGGACGGTGAACTGAACACGATGTTGTGGATATTACGAATATTAATACCAGTACTGAATGTGCCATAACTCGCAACAATAATTGCGTTCTTTTCATTTTCAACAATCTTTCTTATTTCTTCTCTAGTTTCTGCATCGACACCACCATGAACAAAAAATATAGATCTATTCTTGTATTTATTAATTAACAATTCATGTAAAACCTTTCCATGTTTTTCTACAAATTGAAAAAGGCATAGTGTGTTACCATCAATGCGCCCCATAAGGTCAACAATAAAATCATTCCTTTCAGGTTTTGTAACAACAAATTCAAGTTCTTGTGCATATTCAAATTCCTCTATTAATTGTCTGTCTTCATCTGGGTAACCTAATATTATACAATTAATTTCTAGATTAGCCAATGTTTTATTATCAATAAGTTCTCTGGTTGTTATAACATATTTAGACTTTCCAAATAATCCCTCTAAAACAAGGCGATGTGTTTGTGTATCATCTAATGTTCCTGTCAAACCAAATCTGTATTTACACTTATGTAATTTAGTCATAATTCCAGTAAGAGATTTTGCCTTGAATAAATGAGCTTCATCACCTACCACGCAACCAAATTGTTTAAAATATCTTTGAGGCATTTTGTGTAATGATTGCCATGTAGATATAACCACATCTTTAACTACTTTTTTATCATGACCTTGATAAATTTTCTGACAATGTTTTTCTGAATCCCAACCATAATCTGCAAAGTCTTTATACATCTGTTCTACTAATGAAGTTGTTGGAACTAATATAAGAGTTTTTAATTTTTTCATATAGTAATAACGAATAAGACAATATATTATAAGTGATTTACCAGAAGCAGTTGGAGAGATAAGGAGAGCCCGATTAGTTGCAATTGCATGAGCAACAGCATTTATTTGATAATCTCTTGGTTTAATTCTTTCTCCACCAAGAGTAGGTTTCAATGCCTCTACAAACCCCTCAACAGCCTTTCTTGATACTGGTCTTTTACTTATCACCCCAATATCAAGATTATAATCTACATTAGATTTTTGCAAATATTCTTCTATGTAAGGTAAAAGTCCTACATAAATTTCTCCTGTAATAATATTATACAGACGAATTTTACCATCCCACATTTTATTGCGAAAACTTGGCATAAATTTATGACCGGGAACTTCAAACTCAAAGAACTGACTTAGTTCCTTTGCGACGTGAGGTTCAACACCTACTATGCGTAAATGAACCTCATCTATTTTAGAAATAAGCATATTGATATTCTTCTCTAGAACCATAATCCCCTCGAAGAATACAATTCCAAGAAATACTTGTTCTCTCAGATGATGTTGGTGGAACCCAATGTTGTAACCACGATGGAAAAATTAATCCAGTTCCGACAATCGATTCGAATTGTAACATAGAAGAATTCTGCCAAGTTGCAGCTCCAGCTGGTTTTAAAATATTTGCTTGTGGTTTTGGGTCAAAAAATTGTATTGGAGATGAATCCTTTGAACTTTCTATGTAATATACACCAGACAAAAAATTATTAGAATGTGTATGTGGTGGATGTGCCCTACCTTCATTCATATGATTTCCCCACATACTAGTTATTTCAATATTTTTGTATCCATCATACTTTAAATTTTTCAAGATATTAGCAGTAATATTTTGAACAATCTCTACTAGAGATTTAAATTCTTCTAATTTAAACAAGTTGTCTTTAGTTTGAATCATTCCTTCCATTGTCATTGGTTGGTTTTTAATATATTCAATCATTTTTAAATGTTCATCAAACAAGTCTGATTCAAATTTGTAAATCATTGTGGGAAACGCCGCATACTCATCAATCTTTAAATTCACATCAACCATGATACTATACTCCATCTTTCGCCTTTCGTGATAGGTTTAACTTCATGAGGAAACATAAAGTTGGATGGAAATATAATTCCAGAACCAGATTTAGTTTTATAACTATTATTTTCAACGATAAATTCACCACCTTCATATTCGTTGTTTATAAAGAAAATAACTGTAGCCTGTGGATATCCATATCGCTGACCATGAGAATGATGAATGTTGTCAGAATGAAGAGACATAAACCCATCCACTCCGTATCTATTAATACGAAAATCAGTGTGATGAATACAAGAAAAATTTCCATGTTTTTCTACATACAATTTCATAATCTTCAAAACAGATTCTTTTAATCTAGGGTAAGGTCTATTTAAATCTTCTACCCAAACTTCATCCATCAAAACTCTATTTTGACTATCTGAATTAACACCTTCATTGCTAGAGTATGTAGAATTTTTCCATGTCCAAGGATACTTCATAATTTCTTTGCACAAATCATCAGGAACAATATTATCATAATATTCAATCCAATTATTTAACATCAAAAACCTCCAGACAAATGTATTTGTTGCTGTTGGGCATTTTTAATATCCCAACCTCTTTGTTCAATACTTTTTAAAGTATCCTCTATAAGACCTAATGTGCATTTATAATACTCAAGTTTTTTATCAATTTCTATTATTTCATCATCTGCATTAATATACATATCAAGGTCTGTTCTGAGAACTTTCATATCAAATGGTTTTTCTGAGTAAATCTTTGAGTCAGATTTACCCGCATAATATTCCCATTTATTGAAATACATTTTTCTGTGATCTAGTTTTAATTGAAAAATTAAAAGTTTATACTTGGCTTTGTATTCGTTCCATTTAGGTCGAATTCTTTGATTTTTATATGATTCTTGGTGTAAGTGTTCAAAATTATCATCAATATCTAAATCTCTCTTTGCTTCAGCGGAGAGTTCACTTAATTTATCCATTCATTATCCTAATTAAATTTTCACTATCTCATATAATTGATATTCAAAAGTTGCAGATGCTTTCATATATTCAACATCAGTAGCACTTTGATCATAATCAAGAGCACTCAATGTCGTGGGAAACATATCACGAAATCTAACTTCAACAATAGGATTATTCTTATTTGATAGAATTGTTAATGTTGAATCTGATGTCATATTTCTATCTGACTTGGTGGACATGCCAGATCTTGTTCCTGCTTTTTCATATCCCAAATCTGATGTTTCAGCGGTTTCATCTCTAAAAACTCTAAACTGTTCTGTAGATTTTGGAAAACCAGCAGCAGTTATCCAATTATGCAAAGATAAATAATTTTCAAGATATTCATCTACTATAAAGGATAGCTCAAAACTTGCGAAATCTACATTATCACCTTGAATTGGAACTTGTTTAAACCTTGATGATAATGTTGTGGTTCCCAATGTAATTCCAGGCAAATTACATGCAGTTGTAAAGAACTGCACTTTAGGAAGTTGATTAATTATAAAACTAAATTGAGTTGGACTTGCATAATCCAATTTATCTGGTTGTCGTTCAAGTGCTTTTGTAGTGGCCATACAAGTATTTATAACATTTTAAAACCCTCCCAAAAATTTTGCAATGTTAAGTGATAAGTTTTTTAAAAAAAGTATTAAGTGACAAGTTTTTTTTAATATTTTTCATAAACGAATAAACCAATAAACAAAAAAAAGGGGTCCGAATCGGACCCCTGTAACTTTCTTCTTTATTCCACGATTATTATTATTCTATTCGTGGAAAGATTACCTTACATCAAGTTTGTAACTTTGACTCGACGATAGTAAACATTGACACCCGCATCGATAGATGCATCAGTGTTCTGCGTGTCACCCGCAGCAACTGCACCAGCAGAAGCAAATGGGTTAGCAGCCATACCGTAACGAGTCTTGAACCCGATTTTAGGTTGGAATGTGTTCTCACCAACCGCACGAACCATTTGCAACGGAACATATGGGCAGTAGAACATACCAGCATCATAAGGCGAAGAACCTTTGTAACCAACAACATAATACTGCGAAGCAGCAACGTTGGCAGAATACGGATCAACATAGACTTTATATCGTCCATTAAGAACACCAGCAAAGGTAGTTGTCGTATCATCAACATTCAAGTTGTTGTTAAGTGCAGGTGTGTAGTCAAGGATACCAGCCATCTGAAGAGCAGACGCAACGTCAGCAGAACAGAGAAGCATGTTACCTTTACCACGACGAGTTTGCTGACCAATCGCATTCGCATCACGTTCAATGGCAAACATTAGACCTTTGAATTTCTCAACAGACCAACGACCGTTAGAGTCGGTGTCCAAATCGAAGATACCAGCAGTCGTTGTGTTAGCTTGTGCACCTTTAACAGCAGCAACATAAACACGACGAACAACTTCACGGTTAATTTCAGCAAGAATTTCCGAACTAAGAATGTTCGCAAGTTCTGTTTCAGCGTCCAAACCATGAACTGCTTTAAGATCTTGAGCAAGTTCCATCGTGTACTCAGCCTTCAGAGCACGGGTAACGGCAGTAACCGTTGATTTGTCGATAGAGAATGCCATCTCAGCAAAAGCGTTTGTGGATGTATCACCCAATGCTTCACCTTGAGCAGTTGTCTGACCAGTCGCACTAGTGTACGTTCCAGCAGAAGGACTGTCGTTAAGCACAGCAGGGTTAGTTTCTGTTGCACCAACATCACCACCACCAGTTGTACCAGCAGCGTTTTGGTTAGATTTACCTTGTCCACCTGGCAGGGCTTCATCAACCAATGCTTCTGCACCATCCGAAGAGATGAAAGAAGCACGCATTGCAAAGATAAGTCCCGTAGGACCAGTCATCGGTTGCACACCGCAAATGTCATACGCAATCAAATTAGGCATGGCACGGCGAACTAGCGAAATAAGAATCGGATCCCAGTTAGAAATCGATCCACCAGTGGAGTTAGTAGGTGCGGCTTCCGAAAGAAACGCAGCATCTTCTCTCATGGCTTTTTCTTGGTTTTCTAGAATAACAGTAGTGACTGCACGCTTATAACTATCCTCGATCCTTGGAAGATCAGGATGCTCTAGGACTGGCTGCCACTTTTCTTGTAGATGTTCTGTCTGAAACATATTCGTTTCTCCTTATTTTATTTTTCTACATTTATTTATAAATTTATGCAAGCTTGGTACGACTGATTGCCGACATATAACTTTTCATTGCTCCAGTCGTATCAATGTCCTGTGCAAGTTCACTATTATCATAATCAATTAAGAAAGATTCTTCCCCACCAGTTTTGGGAAAATAACTTTCCTTCAAAGTATCAAGTTTATGACGAAAACTTTCTTCACTAACAAAATCCAACTCTTCAGTTAAAGATTTAAATTTCTCAATCTCAGTGACAGTAAGGTCTTCAGAAACATCATGCATAATTGCCTCTTTAGTCAAAGACTCAACAACTTTCCTTCTATCAACATTCTCTTCAATAGTATTATTTAGTTTTTCTTCAAGTTCAGAAATCTTTTCTGCTTGAGCTTCTAAAATATCATATTTTTCGTCAGGAACATCAATATAATGGTCTTCAAACAATTGCTTCAAACCAGAAATAAAGTCTTCAGCAATTTCACCCTTCAAACCACGTTCAATCGCAATTTCATTTTCTTTCATCCACTCTTCGACAACGTAACCAAGATAATCATCAACCTTAGTTGACAACTCTTCTTTAATTGTCTCAGTAGCTTCTGAAAGTTGAAGAACGTAGTCTTCTTCCATTCGTACAACTTCACTACGTATTTTAGATTTAACAGCAGCTTCAAAAATTGTTGCGGCCTTAATCTTAAATTCTTCAGAAAGATTTTCTCCGTCAATCAAAGCTTTAACGTCTTCAGCAACACTGATATTTGACATTTTTTCTTCAATATCTTCTTCGGAAATTTTCTCACCGTCGTGCATTACTTCGTCTCCAGCAGCAAGTTTCTGAGGAGCATCAGATTTTCCAGCACTTTTTTGTTGCGCATCACCTTTAATAGCTTTAGCAGCCGCCGACGCTTTTTTACCAATCGCTTTTTCTTCACGATCTTCGTCAGCATCTTTCTCTACTTTTGCTTCGGGGTCTGCACCGCCAAGGTCTTCTACATCGTTAACTTCATCTTTTACTTTTTTAGGAGCGTCTGATTTTCCACCCGTGTCGTCGGGTTGACTGGCTTCTTCTAGTTCCGCCAATACTTCAGATTCAAGCTCCTCAATTGTTTGGTCTAATTCGGACATGGATTTCTCCCTTTATATACTTTTATTATTTATAAATTACAACATTTTGAGGAATTTAGCAAACTCTAATGCTTCTTTGTTTGCTTGTCTTTTATGTTTTTTAACATCAAATTTCTTCCTTAGTTCTGCAACATGTGCCTCAATTAATGCGCCATGATTCCATACCCACTCCTTTCCTTCCATGACACCTTCCACGAAAGCATTTGGAGCCGATGGGTCAGCAACAATATCTGCGGCAGTTGCGAGATAAAAATCATCTCTCACATAGTTAGCACCATTTCTTTGATCCAAACTTCCCATGCCTCTGGATGAAACGCCCAACTTGGCACCTTCATCCATAAGGTTCTTAACAATTTCCCCCATTGGTGTAGACATAATTTTGGCCTCACCAATAAAATTCTTACCATCAGGGGTCAAAGAAGTAATCATGTGAGATACCCGTTCCAAATTGACGGTTGGTCCGTCTGGATGTCCGAGTTCCCCAAAAGCACGATTTTCTTTGATGAAATTCTTGTTATATTTAGTAACTTCGTTATTAAGGATTTCCATAGGATATACTCGACCATTACGGTTTTTGATATCCGCCTGCATAAAAATGCCTCTAATTTTATAATCCTTTTTACCGCTTTCTTTTTCTTCGGTGATATACTCCACCTCTTCAACGGATTCTGAAAATAATTTTACTATTTGCATTGGTTCATCCTTATGTTGTATAATTTTCGTCTTTTTTGAATTCAATTATAAGAAATCCAGATGTACCAAAACAAGTCAGCTGATGGTCACCAGAAGTTGCTGTTGTGTTAGCCGCAGTTCCCTTAAT
>TARA_B110000211_G_scaffold97998_1_pt1 | contig 15970 bp, 16 predicted proteins | sample TARA_B110000211 | Tara Oceans TARA_B110000211 (sample SAMEA4397516) | marine metagenome | biome: Polar Biome; feature: [DCM] deep chlorophyll maximum layer (ENVO:01000326); material: water (ENVO:00002006), including particulate matter (ENVO:01000060) such as... | depth 30 m
TTATATATGAAAATAACTAAGATAAAAGAGGACATAACTTCAGAGATAGCTAGCTCATTTAAAAATAGCATCTCGATTGACTGTGAAGCAACAGGTCTTCAAATCCCAGAAAGGGATAAATTAAGCCTAATCCAAATATGTGATGAGGAAGGAAACGTCTTTATCATTCAGCCAAATAAAGATAATTATAAAGCCCCTAACTTAGTTTCCGTTTTAGAAAATGAAAAAATTCAAAAAATTGGCCATTATTTAAGATTTGATAAAAGCGCTTTAGAATTTTTTCTAAAATGCAAAATGAAAAATATTTTTGATACTAAGATTGCTTCTAAAATAGTCAGAACTTATACCGATTCTCATGGCCTTAAGAATTTGGTTCAAGAATTTTGCAATAAGTCATTAGATAAAAGACAAGGCAGTAGTGACTGGAATAAAGATATTAATGACTTATCAGATAAGCAATTAGAATATGCTGCTAACGATGTCGTATATTTACTTAAGATTAAAACAGAATTAGAAAAAATGCTAGTTCGTGAAAAAAGGATGGATGTATTTAACAAATGTCTAAATTTTTTAGACACAAGAGTTCAGCTGGACCAAAGTGGATTTAAATTTGATATTTTTGAACATTAATGAATAAAAACAATTATATCGACTTAGCCAATAAAGCGGCTAACTTACAAATTAGAGAGTTGAAGAAAATTAAAAAAGTTCTTAATAAATCTTTTATACAAGCGGTAGATTTAATCTTAGACTGTAAAGGAAAAGTTATTTGCGCTGGTATTGGTAAATCAGGCCTAATAGCAAGAAAAATATCTGCAACTTTTTCAAGTGTAGGAATTCCAAGTTTCTTTTGTGACCCTGCTCAAGCTTTACACGGAGATATGGGGCAAATTGAAAAGAGAGATCTTTTAATTATTTTTTCTTACTCTGGAAATACTACAGAACTTACCAATATGCTAAAATATGCTAATAGATTTAGAATAAAAATTATCGGTGTAGCTTCTAAATCTAACAGCCTTCTTTTAAAAGCTAGTGATGTAAAGTTATTATTACCCAAAGTAAAGGAATCTGATGTAACTGGGATGGTTCCCACATCAAGCACATCTATTACTTTGCTTTTAGGAGATTGTCTTGCAACTACAATTTTATCTAAAAGAAAGTTCTCTAAAGAAAAATTTAAAATTTTCCATCCGGGTGGAAATATAGGTAACTCTTTACTTCTAGCAAAAGATATAATGATATCCGGTAATAAGCTGCCATTGGTAGATTGTAACAAAAACTTAGGTGCTGCTCTAAAAGTGATGAATCAAAAAGAGTTAGGGGTTGTGATTGTTTTGAAAAATAAATATATTGCCGGCTTAGTAACTGATGGAGACTTAAGAAGAGAAATTAGAGTTCTTTCTAAAAAAATGAATTTACAAAAATTTATGACTAAAAAACCACTAGTTGTTAATGAAAGCATACCTGCTTCAAAAGCACTTGCGATCATGAATGAAAAAAAAATTACAAGTTTATTAGTTGTTTCTGATAATGATTTAAAGAAAAATAATAAAATTAAATTAAAAGGAATTATTCATATTCATTCTCTTTTAAAATATGGTGTTAAATGATTGAAAGGAAAAAAAAATTAAGATTAGTCCAGCTAACCTTACTGATATTTGGAATTTTAATAATTTACACAACTTATTATAATAAAAATTCAAATTTAGATAAAAAAATAATTTCAAAAAAAACTGAAGAAAAAGTTAAAAAACAAACAACTGATAAAAAACTGGAAAAGGGTGATGTTTTTTTTAACGTAAAATACTCAGGACTCGATCTTAATGGCAACAGATATATTTTAAATTCTGAAGAAGCATATCTTGATGATTTAAAACCAGAAATAGTCTACATGAAAATTGTTCATGCAACTTTTTACTTTAAAAACAATACTGTATTAAATATCTGGTCAGATAATGGAACTTACAATAATAAAAATCTAGACATGAAATTTGAAAAAAATGTGAAGGCTAAATACCTTGAAAGTGACCTTACTGCAGAAAAAGCTGAATACTCGAACTCTAAAAGCTATCTTACTATTTATGAAAATGTGAGAGTTGATGATGTAAGAGGAAACCTCGTTGCAGATAAATTATTGTTTGATATAGTTGAAAAAAAATTAGATATTACCTCTTTTAATGAAGGTAAAATAAGTGCTAATGTAGAATTGGATGAAAAAAGGTTTTAGAATTTTAAAATTTAAAAAAGACAAACCTATCTTTGAAGTTAAAGATATAAGCAAATCTTTTGATGGAAGGCCAATTCTAAAAAAGCTTTCTTTAAAAGTTTTCCCTGGTGAATGTGTGGGTGTGCTGGGCCCTAATGGATGTGGAAAAACAACATTATTTTCAATGTGTATTGGGGAACAAAGCGTAGAAGGAGGAAAAATTTATTTAAACAATAAAGCGATAGATCAAATACCGATTCATTTAAGGTCTAAAGAAGGTCTAGGGTATCTTCCGCAGCAAAGAAGTGTTTTTGATATGAGTGTCTATGATAATATTCTTGGCATAGCTCAAATCAGTATAAAAAATATTGAAAAGCAAAAAGCAATAACAGAAAAATTGCTTGATGAATTTAATTTACAACATCTAAGAACTTTAAATGCGTCAGTTTTGTCTGGTGGTGAAATAAGAAGACTGATGATGGCTAGAGTGATGATAAATAAACCGAAAATAGTGTTACTTGACGAGCCACTTGCTGCACTAGATCCGTTAGTTGTTCAAGACATTCAGAAGTATATTTTAAAAATTCAATCTAGTGGTACGGCTATACTAGTAACTGACCATAATGTTAAAAATCTTTTTGATATAACAGATAGAAACTATGTTCTTGGGGAGCAAGGTATAATAGCAGAAGGCACTTCTAGAGAAATATTAAAATCTTCAAAAGCAATAGAGCATTACTTTGGATCTCAATTTTCATAGAATTAATGCCGTTAAAAAGTTTTACTTTATACACTAACAGCTACATAGGCTCTTTTAAGAAAACAATTAAAGTTGACTCAGATAAGTCATTATCTATTAGAAGTTTTTTAATCGGGGCTATTAGTCAAGATATTTCAAGAGTTAAAAATGTTTTAGAATCTGAAGACGTATACTCCACTATCAGCTGTCTAAAAAAACTTGGTGTTAAGGTTAGTAAAAATGGACCCAAGTCTTACTTAATTTATGGAAAAGGCTTAGGCTCTTTGTTTGCAAAAAAAAACTTACATTTAAATTTTGGCAATTCTGGCACTTTGGCAAGGCTTTTAATTGGAATTCTTTCTACAACACCTAATATTGATATTAGAATCCAAGGTGATCATTCATTAAATAAAAGAAGCATGAAAAAGTTAATTGAGCTAATGTCAGAGTTTGGGGCCGAATTTCTTCCAAAGAATAAATTTAATTTCCCTTTAAAGTTTATCTCAACAGAAATGCCAATTGGTATAAATTATAAATCTAGGGTATCGGCGCAGCTAAAAAGTGCTGTAATGCTGGCAGGCTTAAATTCTTTTGCCACCACTGAGATAATAGAAATAGAAAAAAGCAGAGACCACACAGAAAATATGTTAGTTAAAAATTCGCAAGCTATAAAGATAGTCAAAGGCAAAAAAAAAATAATTAAGATTTTTGGAAAAAAACACTTAGACTCGATAAATATAAATGTGCCAGGTGACCCTTCCTCTGCAGCTTTTTTTACAGCACTAACTTTATTAAATAAAAATTCAATTCTTAAGATTAAAAATGTAGGTCTAAATTCAACTAGAATTGGTTTTTATGAATTATTAAAAAAATGTGGAGCAAAAATTAAATTTAAAAATTTAAAAAAAAATAATGAAGAAATTTATGGAGATATTTATGTTGAAAGTTCTAAAATAAAACCAATTAAAGCTTCTAAAGAATATTATGTCAAAGCTACCGATGAATATCCTATTTTATTTGTTATAGCTGCGTTAACTAAAGGCATATCTATTTTTAGAGGAATTAATGATTTGGCAAATAAAGAAAGTAACCGTATTAAAGAAATGCAAACAATTTTAAAACAAGTTGGCATTAAAACAGTTGCCACTAAAGATGGAATAAAAATTTATGGTAAAACATTTATAGAAAATAAAAATAAAAAAATAAACGTTCCTGACCTAGGTGATCATAGAATTTGTATGTCAACGTTAATTCTTTCTTTGATCACGGGGGTGAAAACTAAAATAAATAATTTTGAAACAGTTTATACCTCATCACCTTCTTTTCTAAAAATAATTAAATCTCTGGGAGGCAAATTTGAGTTTCAAAAGTAGGTCAGTTCAAATTTCTTGTGATGGAGGTGCTGCTACAGGTAAATCTACAGGTGCAAAAATGATTGCAAAAAAATATAATCTTAAATTTTTATCCTCTGGTTTATTATATCGATATGCAAGTTTTCTTTTAATCAAATATAGGCCTAAAAATAAGATAAGCTTTTTAAAGAAAAAATTTAAAAACTTAAATTATAAAAAATTAGATAAAATTAATTTACATTCTCCTGAAATATCGAAACAAAGTGCAGTCATTGCAAAAGTTTATAAAATAAGAGAAATTTTAAAAAATTTTCAAACTACTTTTTCAAAAAAAAATAAGAATTGTTGTATTGAGGGAAGAGATATATCTACTAAGATTCTTCCTAATTCGGATATAAAATTTTTTTTTAAGTGCAACTTAAACACAGCGTCTCTTAGAAGATATAAAGAATTAAAAAAAAATAAATTTGAGATAAAACTTAAAGACGTTAAAAAAGCCCTAAGAATAAGAAATAATCATGACATCAAAAGAAAAAACAGTCCTTTACTCAAACATAGAGATGCGATAGAAATCGACACCAGTAAATTAAATAAACAAGCAATGCTGGTAAAAATGTCTAAATACATAAGTAGAGTAATAAAAATTAAATATGGCGACTGAACAAGAATTAAAGAAAACAAATCCCCTGCATGAAGAATTTCAAAACCTTCTTGATGAAGATTTCAAAGACCGTAAGCTTAAAGAAGGCGAAATAATAAAAGCAGTTGTAACTGAAATTACCAAAAATTTTATCGTTGTGGATTGTAAAGCCAAAATGGAAGGGATGATTCCAATTGAAGAATTTAAGAACGATGATGAATTATCAAAATTAAAAGTGGGCTCGACTATTGAAGTATTTTTAGACAGAATAGAGAGCTTTAAGGGGGAAATAGTAATTTCAAGAGATAAAGCCAGGAAAATGAAAGCCTGGAAAAAACTAGAAAAAGTTTTTGAAACTCAAGAAGAGTTAACTGGATACATAACTGGAAAAGTTAAAGGTGGTTTTATAGCTAATGTTGAAGGGCTGCCATGCTTTATGCCATCTTCACAAATTGACGTAAGGCCTCTCAAGAAAGCTGACCACTTAATGAATATTCCTGTAAAAGTAATCGCAACAAGAATTGACAAAAATCGTGGTAATGTTTGCGTATCAAGAAGAGCAGTACTGGAGAAAAGTAAAAATATCGAAATCGCTGAAGCTTTAAAAAAAATAAAAGAGGGAGACATAATTGAAGACGCAGTAGTAAAAGCTACTACTGACTGGGGAATATTTTTAGATATCAATGGAATTGATGCACTTCTTCATGTTTCTGATTTAAGTCACGGCAGGGTTAAAAAGCCATCCGATTTAGTTACGATTGCTCAAAAATTAAAAGTTAAAATTACTAAAATTGATCCAAAAACAAATCGCGTCTCTGCTTCTGTTAAAGCTTTAACAGAAGACCCTTACTCAAATATTGAAAAGAAATACACAATTGGAGAAATTTATGAAGGAGTTGTCACAAAAATTATGGATTATGGGTGCTTTGTCAGAATTGAAGATGGAATAGAAGGTTTGATCCACAATTCTGAATTAGATTGGAGTAATAGAAATATAAAACCAAGCAAAGTACTTTCAGTATCACAGAATATTAAGTTTAAAATAGTTAATATTGATAAAGAAACAAAAAGAATTTCGCTATCTTATAAAGCTACATTAAATAACCCTTGGGATAAAATAAAAGAAAACATTGGCAAGGAAGTAAAAATGAAAATTAATAATATTACTGATAAGGCTATATTTGGTGAGCTAACGGACACTGCTTTAACTGGAATGTTGCATTACAAAGAAATTTCTTACGAGGAAAATATAGATGACCTTAAAAAATTCAAAAAAAATGATGTTATTGACGTTAAGGTTATAGAAATTAAAGATGATAAAATTAGATTCTCAAAAAGAGCTCTCGACAAAGATCCATTAAGCTGGTTTGAAGATAATAATAAAAAAGTTGGAAGTATAATTACTACAAGAATTCACGAAGTTTTGAAAACTGGTGTGAAAGTTTCCCTAGATAAAGAAAAAAAATTAATTACAACAATAAAAAAATCAGATTTAGCCAAAGAAACTGCTAACCAAAGAGTTGATATTTTTGCTCCTGGTAACGCTCTTGATGCTAAACTTATTGAGCTAGATTTAAAAACAAGAAAAATTAAGCTATCAGTCAAAGCTGCTCAGATAGATGAAGAAAAATCTTTAATAGCTAAGTTTGGTGAAGGTGCAACAAAATCAGGAGCTACATTAAAAGGGATCTTTGAAAAGGCTATAGGTGGCAAAAAAAAGAAAAAAGAAGAAAAATAGTTGTCAAGACCTGAGTTAATTAACAAACTTAAAAAAAAATATCCTCAACTCAATAAATCCCAATTAGAAATAATCATTGATACTTTCTTTAAAAGTATAGAAGAAGCTTTTAAAGAAAATAAGGCAGTAGAATTAAGAGGTTTTGGGACTTTTTTTGTAAAAGAGATTAAAGAAAAATATACAGCTAGAAATCCAAAAACTGGGGAAGTGATTTATGTCCCAAAAAAGAATAAGGTAAGGTTTAGAGCTAGTAAAAAATTTAAAGTATTTTTAAATCGATGAAAAAGCAAAAAATATTCATAGCGTGCGATAGCTCAAATATAGACAAGATAAAAAAAATTATTCAGCTCACTAATACCAACAAACTTAAAATAGGCTATAAGTTTGGATTAGAATTTTTTTACTCCAAGGAAGGACGTAAATTTATTTCTAAATTGAAAGATAAAGAAGTTTTCCTTGATTTAAAATTAAATGACATTCCGAATACATGCGCTTCAGCTATACTTTCATTGAAAGACCTTAAAAATATTTCATACTTAACTGTTCATATAAGTGGTGGTTATGAGATGCTTAAAGAGGTTAAAAAAGCAGCCAAAAGAATAAATAGAAAATTAAAAGTTTTAGGTGTAACAATCTTAACTAGTTTTTCAAAATCATCTATAAAAAAAATAGGTCATACGAAATCTATTGAGGAACTTGTAAAAAAACAAGCAGCTTTAGCTAAATCAACTAAATTAGATGGGATAGTTTGTTCGGGTCATGAGGCAAGTTTAATAAAAAAAATCTGCAAAAGAATGGAAATTATTACTCCTGGTATAAGACTAGCGGGAGATGAGGCTGGTGATCAAAAAAGAGTAGTGACTCCTAGAGAAGCATTTAAAAATGGTGCTACAGCTATTGTAATGGGTAGGAGTATCACAAAGGGTGATATTAAAAATAATATTCAAAAACTGATTAAATCATTATAAAAGAATTAATAATGAAAATTAAAAAAGGTATCCCACTTATCGATCAACACGACAAAAACTACATGTATGGTGGAAAGTTTGGCGGAAATTTTATCCCTGAAACGTTAAAAAAGCCTATTGATGATTTAACTATACTATTCTCAAAACTCAGAAAAGATAAAAAGTTTATCGAGGAAAGAGATCACTACTTTGAAACATATGTTGGTACACCCACTCCATTTATAAAGTTAGAAAATTTAACAAAGCATTTGGGGGGAGCTCAGATTTATGCCAAAGTAGTTTCCGAAGCAAATGGTGGTGCTCATAAAATCTACAATGCGACAGTGCATTGTCTAATTGCTAAAAGAGCAGGAAAAAAATTTATTGTGGGAGATACAGGTGCTGGCTATGCAGGAAAAATGCTTTCCATGGCAGCTAAAAAGTTTGGGCTTAAATGCAAAATTTTCATGGGCGCAAAGGATATACAAAGACAAAGACCAAATGTTGAGGCTATGAGAAAAAATGGTGCTGAAATTGTATCAGTGACTACCGGAAGTCAAACTTTGGTCGATGCTGTAAGTGAGTGTATGAGATACTGGGTTTCAAACTGTGATACAACACATATGTGTGTTGGATCAACAGTGGGTCCCAACATTTTTATCAAGATATGCGCTTATAGCACTGCACAAATTTCTAGAGAATTAATTAAACAAGTTAAGGAAGAATTTGGAAGAATTCCAAAAAAAATGAAACTGCTTAACTGTGTAGGCGGTGGAAGTTCTGCTATGGGATTCTGGAATGAATTTATGGACACTGATGTTGAGTTTGTAGGTATTGAAGCTGGCGGTCCCAAAAATAGTAAACTACATGCAGCTCCACTAACTAATGGGTCTAAAATTGGAATTTTACACGGTGCTGCTCAATATGTTGTTCAAGACAAAGAGGGACAAATTGGGGCAACTCGATCTATCTCTGCGGGCTTAGATTATCCTGGAATTTCTCCTCTACATTGTTTTTTAAAGATTGCAAAACGGGCGAGATATACTTCAGCAACTGATGAAGAAGCATTAAAAGCGTATCAATTAGTCTCTAGATTAGAAAATATTTCTCCGTCTCTCGAACCTTCTCATGCTTTCTCAGAAGCAATTCGCCTGGCTCCGAAACTAAAATCATCTGAAGTAATTATTGTGAATTCTTGTGGAGACAGCCTCAAAGACAAAGATATAATTAAACAAAGATTAGGAACTTATACAAGATGAAGTCAAAAATTGGTCTAGCTTTCAAAAAATGCAAAGAAGAAAAAAGACCAGCTTTAATTACGTACACAGTCGCAGGTGACAATACCAAAAATAATTCTTTAAAAATACTTAATAAAATTTCAAAGCATGCTGATATTCTTGAACTTGGATTTCCACATAACACTCCCATAGCAGATGGAGGTCAAATTCAAAGCAGTTCAAATCGTGCACTAAAGAATGGAGTTAAACTCAAAGATGTTTTTGAAATTGTAAAAAAATTTAAAAAAACTAATCCTAGTAAACCTCTTATATTAATGGGTTACTTTAATTTGATATATCAAAGTGGTGAAAATAATTTCTTAAAAAATTGTAAGACTGTTGGAGTAGACGGTTTAATTATTGTTGATTTACCTTATCCTGAAAATAAAAAATTTGCTCTGAAATGTAAAAAAAAATCTATTAACTTTATTCAACTATTAGCCCCTACAACCTCTAAAGAAAGAATGGCAAAGATTATTAAAGACTCACATCATATGATTTATTACATTAGCATGTTGTCTACTACAGGAGGAAAATTAAAAGTTTCACCAAAAAAAATTATTGAAAATTATAAAAAGATTAAAAAGCTTAGTGTTGATAAAAATGTTGTAATAGGCTTTGGAATTACAACAAAAACTATATCGTCATTAAAAGTGGCTGATGGATTGGTGGTCGGAAGCCAGTTATGCAAAACTATTACAAATTCTATTATAAAAGGACAAAATCCTGTCACAATGTTAGATAAATTAGTATATAATCTAAAAAATAAGATCTCATGAACTGGATAACAAAATTTATAAAACCAAAAATAAAATCACTATTTGAAAAAAAATCTTCAAAGATAGATGAAAATTTTTGGACTACTTGTGGGTGCAAAAATCTAATTTATAAAGAAGATCTTCAATCTAATCTTAAATGCTGCCCTAAGTGTGGTGCTCATCATAAGCTGTCTTGCAGAGAAAGGTTTGATATTTTTTTTGATAATAAAGAATATGAATTAATTGAAAGTCCATTGCCAATGGATGATCCTCTAAAATTTGAAGATAACAAAAAGTATATTGATAGACTTAAATCAGCACGAAAAATTACCCAACAAAATGATGCAGTTTTAATAGCTAGGGGTAAAGTAAAAGATATCAATGTTGTGGTTGGTGCTCAAGATTTTAGATTTATTGGTGGATCCTTTGGCGCTGCCTCTGGAGAAGCTTTCATTGCTGGTGTTCAGCATTCAATAGAAAATAATATGCCTTTTATTTTTTTTAGTTGTAGCGGAGGACAAAGAATGATGGAATCTTCTATCGCTTTAATGCAAATGTCCAGAACTGCATTAGCAGTTAGTGAGCTGAAGAAAAAAAATGTACCTTATGTCGTTGTTTTAACAAATCCAACAACTGGAGGAGTTACGGCTTCATGGGCAATGCTAGGTGATATTTTAATAGCTGAACCTAAAGCAACTATTGGTTTTGCAGGAAGGCGTGTAATACAAGACACCGTAAGAGAGACTTTACCAGAAGAATTTCAGACCGCTGAATATGTTAAAGATCATGGCGGCATAGATCTTGTTGTTGAAAGAAAATATTTAAACTCAACAATTGGAACTTTTTTAAGTGTACTGTTGAAAAAAGCAGAGTCTCAGGTTAAGAATGAGGCATCTAATGTCACAGTCGATCAATCTTTACAATCAGCTAGCTAAAAATAAACTTTTTAGTAAATCCGTGAATTTCGATTTAAAACGGATTAAATTAATTCTTAAAAAATTAAATCACCCTGAAAGAAAATTAAAAAATGTTATTAATGTTATTGGAAGTGATGGCAAATATTCTTTTTTAACTTCATTAAAATATTTTATTGAAGCAAATGATCAAGAAACATCGGCTTATACTTCACCTAGTTTAAAAGACATAAGAGAGCGTTTTTGGATGGGTAAAAAATTTTTAAGTTATAAAGAAATTCAAGAAAGTATAAAAATTATTGAAAAACAAAATATATACTTAACAATTTTTGAGGCTTTAACAGTAATATTTATTTTAAATGCAGCAGAAAAAAATAATGACTTTAACCTTATAGAAGCGGGCGCTTTGTTTGCCAAGGACTCGACTAACCTTTTTGATTTTCCTAAAATACAAACAGTAGTAAATATAAATAAGCAGCACCTTAATTTTTTAAAAAAGAAAACATTAAATGAAGTTATTTATCAAAAAGTAGGGTTTTTAAGTAATTTTACTAGTATCTATATTGGTAAACAAAAGCCTCTGGTTTTAAATAAAATTAAACAAATATTAACAAAGAATACTAGTTTAGTTCATTATTCAAATACTTGGAAATTAATCGAATCAAATAAAAGTTTTTTTTATGAAGATAAGCAAGTAAAAATAAAATTAATTACAAAGTATATTCATTCAACTGGCTTGTTAGAAAATTTATGCTTGGCAATTAAAATTGCCTTAGATTTAAAAATTGATAAAAAAATAATAATAAAAACTATTCCCAAAATTAGATTTCAGGCCAGACTGGAATATATAAAAAAGGGTAAATTAATAAAAAAGATTTTTAAGAATGAAAAACTTTTACTTGATGGTTGTCATTCTGAAACTAGTGCTAAAAATCTAGCTAATTACCTCAAAACTATTAAGCTTCCTATATATGGTGTTTGGTCGATGACAAAAAATAAAGACCCTGATAAATTTATAAAACAATTTAAAGGATTGTTCAGAAAAATTTTTATTATACCTATAGAAAATGAAACTGCCTCACTGTCAAATAAAATATTATTTAAAATTGCAAAGAGAAATAATTATCATTCAGAAACGTGTAAAAGTTTTGAAGAGGCTTTAAAAAAAATTACTTCTAAGGAAAAAAAAATTATTTGTGTATTTGGATCTCTTTATTTATGTGGAAATATTTTAAATAAAAATTAAATATTCTCTTTAATCCAAGAAACAATATTTGATTTTGTTGTTGCTCCTACTTTAGTGGCCTTTAGCTCACCTCCCTTAAATAATAACATAGTGGGTATACCTTTAATTCCGTACTTTGTGGGTGTGTTTGGTTCTTGATCAATATTATGTTTTGTGATCACAACTTGATCTTTCATTTCATTTGATATCTCTTCTAGCGCAGGACCAATTTGTTTGCAGGGGCCACACCATTCTGCCCAAAAATCTACAATTGTAGGCTTTTCTGATTTTATAACGTCGTTTTCAAAACTTTCGTCAGTAATTGCTTTAGTAGCCATAAGCTTTAAATAAGTGTTTTTGATTTAAAGTCAACTATGCAGAAGAGTAAATTTTCTCTAGCTCTTCAACGTACGCGTTAATTTCATCTAAGAAAACCAATTTTTCAGGTTGTTCTTCCTTTTCAAACTTAGCTCTGAGAGTGTCTATTTCTGAATAAGTTCTTGGAATTGTATTCCATTTTTCATTATTGGTGCTTAAAAGTTTTTTGGCTGTGTCTTTGTGAATCGTATTATAAACTGATTTAGTCAGTATCTCAGGTTTTTCCATATAAAGTAATTTTTTTCCGAAATATTGAAGTCTTTCGTCTTTAAATTTAGAGATAACCGATAATTTTTTGTCCCAATCAACTGTGTGGAACTCTGGCATTATTTTATTGTCTTCTGTTGTAGTAAACTTAGCGTATATACTTTCCTCGTTGTACAAATCTTCCTGAGACTTAGTCTGCTCCTTTTCTTCTACTTCAGAACGTTTTATTGAAACTATTTTTTCTGCAAATTCTTTATTTGTTTTAATCAGTTCAGCTCTTGTTTGCAATTTTGCTGTACCAATCATTTTGTATTCATCGAATTTTTCTCCGTAAGATGGATTCATAATAACTGGATGTTTATTATGTCTTACTGTTCTTATAAATTTAGGTTGTTTTTTCATTGCGCTAGCTAGTTCTTGAGTTGACATTATTAAATAAGGGCTGGGATCGTGCTTTAAGTCAAAACATAAAGGCCATTGGTATTGCGGATGTTGACAAATAAAAGTTTGAACATACGGTCTACTTTTTCCATAAAAATACTCATTCGTACAAAAAAATAATTCTTTTTGTATAAGTTCTAATGATTTATTTTTGTCCATTGTTAACATGCTAGCTTTCCAAACATTTGGAGCTCTTTTTGCAATTAATTTTGCTACACCAACTGTTGCTATGACATCTCCGATCGCAGAATGTGCAGCGTCGCCATGTTCAATGCCGTTTAAAGGTGCCATTTGATCTAATTTGTAAACGGCGTTACCTTTTGCATTAATAGAGTTTTTTAAAGTATTTGGATAGTAAAGGTTTGCTGCTCGTGCCAAACTTAAAACATCTCCTCGTGTGTTACCATTAGTGCTGGTAATATATGGATATTCTAAAGTTTGAAAAAGAGTGCACCTTAAAAATTCTTCATCAAATTCTATACTGTTAAAACCAATATAAGTTGCTTTGCCCCATTTTTTTAATGTGTCAACAAATTGTCTAATCATTTCATAATGAGAAAGATTGGAGTTTTTTAACATTTTTGGTGATGATTTGTTTACTATTAATGCCATGGCTTCAGGAATTATTCCTGGACTTAATCTGCATCTAGCATCAAAACGATCGAGTTCTTCAAAGTTATCGTTCGTTAAAACTGCTCCAATTTGAATTATTTGTCCCCAATACTTATTGGAAGAACTGGTCTCAAAATCATAAAAGACAAAATTTGACATGAATTAAATTTATTTAAGAACTTTAATTTTTTCTGAATTTTCTACTAAAGATTCTTGTACTTGCTCAGGATCTTTAATACTACCAAGTGTATTCATTATAGACCTAGCATCTCTGCCAAATCCATCTGTTGCTGTCATGGCTTGTTCTAATTTTTTTCTTAAATCTTTAATACCATCAAAATGTTTTTCAAATCTAGAGCTAATATTTCTTAAATCACTGTAAATTTGAGTGGCATGTTTTTGCACTTTAAGAGTCTGAAAACCTAAATGATATGATTGTAGTAAAGCTGACAATGTATTAGGTCCTGAAATAGTAACTTTATACTTAGTTCTAAGTTCTTGAAGTAATAATTCTTTTGTTTTGGGGTCCCTGTAAGAAGATAATTCTGCAAACAATCCCTCTGTAGGCACATATACTATTGCAAAGTCTGTGCTTTTTGGAGGAGCAATATATTTTGAGTTTACAGTTTTTGCTTTATTTCTAAATGCAGTTGCCAAATCTTTTCTTGCTTCTGCTTGACCTTCTTTATCATTTGCTGTGTAAGCATCATCAATCGCTTTATATTTTTCCACTGGCCAATGACTATCAATAGGCAACAAAACATCTTGTAGTTTAATTGCAAACTCTACGGTTTCTGATGTTTCTTCAGGCCTCATCTTTACGTTCTCAATAAATTGTGAAGCTGGCAAAAGATCTTTTAATAATGAGCCTAAGCCAAACTCTGCTAAAGTACCATAAGTTTTGACACCACTTAAAATTCGACTAAAATTATCTTGGCTTTTATTAAGTTCGCTTACTTGCTGATTAAAGACTCCTACTTTCTCATCGACTTTAGTTAAAGCTCCCGTCATGTCTTTGGCTATATCTTTTGACATAGATCCAAATGATTGACTGAAAGAGTTTCTTAAAGAGTTAATTTCATCTTTAAAAACTTGCTCAGTTTTATCTTCTTTTATTTCTGGTTTTCTTTTTATTAAAAAGAAAAACATTCCAACATTTATGATAATTAATATGGTGATTAAAATTATAAGTAACGACTCCATATGTCTAAATTATACGATATTTTTTAAAACTCAATTTATTAATTAAGTTTTGATTTTTTTTCACTTTCGGTTCTCAACTGTCCACATGCCGCTAAAACATCATCGCCTCTACTTCTTCTAATAAATGACATATAGCCTTTGTCTTGAATAAACTTAGAAAATTTTTCTATGTTTTTTCTCTCTGTCGGCTGGAATTTAACTCCTGGCCATGAATTAAATTCAATTAGATTTACTTTACTGGGAAACTGGGCCATTAATTTAACTAGTTGCTTAGCGCAATCTTCTGTATCGTTTACACCTTTTAACATTACATATTCTAGAAATATTGGTTCTTTTACAACTGAAGTGTAATATTTTAATTGTTGTATTAAATCCTTAATTTTAAATTTTTTATTAATTGGCATTATTTTTTCTCTTAATTGATCGGTGGGTGCATGCAAACTTAATGCTAAATATGTTCCAATCTCATTTGCTGCCTCTGCAATTTTATTAGCAATACCAGAAGTGGAAACTGTAATTTTTTTATTACCGTAGTTTAATCCTTTTTTATCTTTTAAAATTTGAATAGCGGTTTTAAGGTTTTTCATATTAATCAGGGGCTCGCCTTGTCCCATAAAAACAATATTAGACACTATTTTTTGATCTCCCCAATCTTTTAGTTTATCTTTGACCAATATTATTTGACTAATAATTTCTGAGGTGGATAAATTTTTGACTAACTTTTGTGTACCTGACCTGCAAAATGTACATGTTAAACTACAACCAACTTGAGAAGACACGCAAATCGTTCCGCGTGTTTTTTCTGGAATATAAACACATTCAACTTTATTACCATCAGAAAGCTCCACTAAAAATTTAAGAGTGCCATCGGAGGACTCATGGGTTTCGACAATTTTAGAATTATTAAATGAAATATTTTTTTCTAGCACTTCCCTTAATGCAATGGGAATTGTTGTTAGTTGATTAAAATCATTTAAGCCTTTTTGATACACAGCAGCAAATATTTGCTGAGCTCTCATGTTTAATTTTTTTTCTTCAATTCCTATTTTTGAATTAAGAAAAGATTTTAAATCTTCATAATTTAAATCTAGTAAGTTTTGTTTCATTGTTTTAGATAAAACTTTTAATGGTTGAGAGGGGTATTGTTCACCCCTCCCTATAAAGATTAAATTTTATTAGGATTTTTTCTTATATGATTAAGAACTTTTCCAGCGTTTTTGCCTTCCTTGATCGTATAACCACTCGTACCGTTTGCGTTAGCATTGACAGCCTTTACCGATCTTTGTAGTTGCTGAATGAGTTTAGCCTTTTTTTTTTCGGCTGAATGTTCATT
>TARA_B110000211_G_scaffold136727_1_pt1 | contig 15937 bp, 9 predicted proteins | sample TARA_B110000211 | Tara Oceans TARA_B110000211 (sample SAMEA4397516) | marine metagenome | biome: Polar Biome; feature: [DCM] deep chlorophyll maximum layer (ENVO:01000326); material: water (ENVO:00002006), including particulate matter (ENVO:01000060) such as... | depth 30 m
ATCATAGATTGAGCGAGACTTAATTGAATTGGGGTATGAATATGGTAATGTCATTATTGTGATAAGGTACAAAATTTATTCATTAACAGCATTGTTTGGTCATGGATGAAAGAGGCTGGGTTTCAGGGAGATTTTATAAGGATAAAATTGTTGAACGATTGAAGAGCATGATATATGAACCTCAAAACAATTATCAATCCAATAAATACGTTTATGAATATGAAACCTTAAAAATTCTGATATTTATAAAAACATGTTGGCATATATTTTATTTCAAACTCTACTTATTGGAACACCACAAGAATTAAGCACTGCTGCTGAAAGTCTACATGACCCTTATGTTGTATATGAGGCACAATATCAACAAATAGACTACCCCTGCGGTGATATAGCTCCAGACCAAGGAGTTTGTACTGATGTCATTGTTAGAGCATTTAAAATAATGGGGAGATGTTTACAAGAAGAAATACATGAATTTAGAGTATCACAAGGCGAATCAACTGATAAGAACATCGATCACAGTAGAGTTCCAAATCTTGCTGCATACTTCTCTAGTCTTAACATGGAGAGTCATAATTATTTAGAGCCTGATGATATTATTTGGTGGAAACTCGGAGGAGCGGACGGCATAAATCATATCGGAATTATGTTAGATAACGGAATGGTGATGCATAATAGAGGAAGAGGCCAGGTAGCTGATGTATGTCCTGAGGACTACCATACACACAGGATTTACCGCCTTCCAACTGGGGGTTAAATGACTCCGTAATGGTGTCACATTAGGATTTAAAACCCTCAAACATATCAATGGCCGTTAATTTACCTTTTGAATCAATTCGATATTGTGTGTCACCTTCTAGGGAACTCAAATCTAAAGGATCAAGGCCACTGAGCGCGATAAGTTTGTGAATCAAAGCATCCCTTTCATTTGTGGTGGTGGTCATAAATTCGAAGGTGCTAAAAAAATCACTTCTAATTGCCCACCCATTTTCAAACTTGATTTCTAAAGAATCTAACTTGGATTTTTTTGATGATAAATAGTTGACCAAGTCGAGAGTATTCGCAAAGGGCTTCTTTAATCTTCTTTGAGGATAAACTTTTCTTTTATTACTGCTTCGGATATAATACTCGCGATAATACAGAGCCATTTTATCAATTTTTAAATTTTTAAAATGAGCAAGCATCCATAAATTGGATGAACGGTCAGACAAGCCTAAGGAAAAACTTCTATGGGGGCCCAGATGTGCATCTTCGAGGAAATCAGATGGCTTGTCCACTTCACGTTCATCGAACACCATAGCAGAAAAGTAACTAAGCCCTATACTGCTGTATAATGAGCAATGAAGTCTGTTTTTCATATGTCAACTTTTGTGGGGATGACATCAGTGTTTATTTGGCATTTTGAGATAAATTCAGCAACTAAACCTTTATAAGGCGGAACCACTTTATAAACTTCATCCAATAGAATCAAAGTACAATATCTAGACCTACTGGTAGCTACATTGAAACGGTTTAGTTTGAATGAAAATGCAGGACTGCCATCCGAAAATGCAAAGTAAAAGCAGAAGTCGATTGTTAACCCTTGTACACTATCTACTGTATTAATTAAAATCTGGTCTTGCTTATCATTAAATTTGTGAAGCAAATTATCTCGTAGCAATTTCACCCCTTTTTTTGTTGAAGACAAAATCGCAATTTCAAACTCGGAGTTTATTTGAAACAATGCATTTACCTGGCTAAAAAGTAGGTCGTAGAGACTCCTTATTTCTGTAGAATTATAGAAGTATAATGAACAGCCTCCATTATTGTTGTAAAGAGGTGGCAATTTTGACAATATTACGTTTCCTTTTTGAATCTCCGATTTAGACATTAGGCTGTTGTCGTAAAAAGTATTTGTTTGAAAACAGGCATTCTCAGAAAACCTATAAGTTGTTGTTAATCTATATTTAGGACAATTAATAGTTGAAGCGTAGAACGTAAATGATTCCAACATTAAATCAATATCGGTAGAAATATTACTTGGGTTCTCTTGTTTAACTATAGGTGGTAACTGGAGAGGGTCACCAACTAATAATACTTTTTTGCCAAGTAGTTTTGCTGCTGCAATTGTTCCCAAAAAGCATTGACTGGCTTCTTCTAAGATAATATAGTCATAGATAGGTCTACCAATATTTTCAGCTGCTAGACCTGACATTTTATAAAAGGTGGTTAGTAGAACACTGCATTGAGATGGAAGAAAATCTTTTGGCATAGGCTTTAATGCTTTTACTTCCTTAGATTCTTCTAGTGTTAAGTTAGATTTATAAACAACTGTTCTATCAACATTTTCGATTTCAAAATACTTCTTAGCTAGTTCAATCAAAGACCTATTTGCCAAGGTTGCAACGAGTACCGATTTTTTTTCTTTATTTAGCACTTCAAGTAATCTTGATATGAAAAAGGTCTTTCCAGTACCGGGAGGACCTTGTATGATGATAATATCGCTGTTCTTTAAATCTGTTTTATATCTTTCAATTAAATCTAAGGAGTCGTCAATATGAACAGGTTTAAAATCGTTTAAATGATATTGCCCGGTAATTACATCTTCTGCTTTCTGTGAATTAACTTCATTCTTTGTGATCTGAATCAAGTTGAAATAGTATTTTAATGGTGGGTCTGATATGCCGAACACAATCTTATCACCATTACCAATAGAGTTTAAAAACTCCAAGTCAAATTTACTGAACCCTACAATGAACTTACCATTTAGTTCTTGATAATATACACCGTAGCATTCACTGAAATTCTCCACACAGTTTTTACGGTAATAACTATAACTATATTCATAGAAATTAGAAGCCACAATATCATTTGTCTTTGGTTTTGTTGCTGTTAATGGAATTTTTGTTTTTGGAAGTTTATCCTTTGGGAAAGAGAAGACAACCTGATTTCTCAATTCATCAATATATTCAAAAGTGCCAATAAATAACTCAACTTTATTGATTAAGTCAATGCACTTGGAATCAAGGTATGCCTTGTGATCAGTGAGAGTTTTTTTAATTTCTTCTTCGTAAAACTTAACCTGTTGTTCTTTAGAAAGTCTCTTCATGTTTAAAAATTATAGTCATCAAGATTCATTAATTCTTGGTATTTCTGTGCCGCTCTAGTGTTTTCATTTACTATGAATACATAATGCCATTTTCCCTTATCTGATACATTATCTAAAGAGTTATAATAATCCACGTCATATTCGCTTGGCATCCGCACTATGCCGAATTTATTTTGTGGTTTCGTATAACTAATCAGTTTATCCTGTGTAGTAAATATTTCGATTTGATTGTTAGTGTAAACAGATAAACGAACTTTGTCTTCACCTAACCTACCCCAATGATATACATCAAGATACAGCAAACCATTTTGAGCAGAACGTACAATTATTTCATCAGATCCCGCTTTTAAGAAACGTTCTTTATCAGATATTTCAGATGTATTATATTGACCCTTGATTGCCATTAACGTTTTAATTTTTGCAGTTGTATTAGCATCAAGTTTTTCGTTTAGTTCAAAATCACCATGAATTATACTCCTTATAAAGGTTTCATCCGCTGGTGTAATATCCATAAATGGATTGAAGTCAATTTCAATTAAACTTGGATTTTTTAAGATTTTTCGTTCCCAATCTTTTAAATCATTTAATATTTCCTTAGGAAATGATTCAGGTAAGTTATCGACAATATCCTTTATAAAAACTTTTGAAATGTAAAATTTACCATCATTAGCCACCTGATAATCCTGAGTAAATGTGTTGATAGTAATGTTATTGAAAGTCCTTTTATAAGGTATTTCGCCTCCATCATAAATGTAAATAGGGTAATCACTTCTATGTTCCCATTTGATGTAAAATGGTTCTTCCCAAAGTTTTGATTTGGATTCTAAACTTTTTAAATCAACGGATTCTTCTAATTGAACTGCTGTAATGTTTAGATAATCTGAAAGTTTACCAACGTGTTCATCTACGCAATGCGGTTTATTAAGACTGCTATTTAAAGAACTAAGTATTGAATCTGAGAATTCACTTTGAATATTTATTTTTAATAATTCAGTTTCACAATTAACTGTATGGAGGTAATATGCTCTTTGACCTTCTGCATCTATAGACTTAATTATAGGGACAGTAATTTGTTCTATGCTTTCAGATTTAAATCGAATATAATCATTGACCTGTTTTATTACTAGAATGTTTTGGGTAACAATCTTTGAATTGTAATTGGTAAGCCAAAGAATAGTATTCCAAATAATCGGCATATTTGACTTAGACTCTTCAAAATATCTAATCACTGAATTTTGGTCATATTCTTTAGCTATCATAGATTTTCGAAGATTTACAATAGCACTATCAGTTCCGCTATATCCTAGCTTCGATAAAAATTCTAATCTGTTTATTTGGTCTTTCTTCACCCAGTCTTCAAGCCAACTAGGAATACATTCAGATTCTATTGCAAAATTTTTGTCAACGCAATTGTTTAGAATTAAATTCTGAAATGTAAAATCTGATATTTCAGTAAATGGTAATTCAATTAAGACATCTAAAAACTCACCGTAGGAATTATGAAGCTGCGTTTCAGAACCTTGATTTATAAAATATTCATTAAATCGTTGTTTAGACCAATTTTGTCTACCACCGTACTTCTTGTCTAATAGCTGAAAGGCCACCTGATAAACCGTATAGTAAGTACTGTTTTCAGATTCTATTCTAGTGTGAATTTCAATTGGAGTTAAAGGAATTGTCTTGAAGAATAACTCTCTTGATTTTGCTTTCTGAGTTATGGCTGTAAATGATTTCTTTACATTGTCTAATACATCTGATTCTCCCTGAAACTCAGTCAATATGTCTGAGAGCTTTAATACCTTTCTATCTTCTTTTTTGCCATAAGAAACTCGATCACTTACAGTATAATTCGATAGTGGATTACCATCAATAGTAGTTTTACCACGAAGTACTTTAATCGTACTTTGAAGCTCTGGGGGTATATCATTAACGCTCTCTACGCTTTTTAGTAAACGGTTAATAATGAGATGTTCCGGAGTACCTCCATCATATTCGGAGTCCGTAAGGAGTTTGAACTCCTTTAACTTGGTTATAAAGCTATACAACAATTCAGGTGACACGTTTGACGGAAGATGTAATGCTAAATTTTGGTCATATTCACTGGATTCAATTAGAGCTTTTATTAATCTATCTCCTTGAAGCAAACCAATGATTGAGCGATTTTCACTACATACATTACTATCCAGTTCATTAAATAATCCAGAAAGTTCAGTATTTGATTGAATATAGGTTTTTAATGCTTTGTCCGTTCCGTCAAAAATCTTTATGTCCTCAATTTCCTCAATCTCATAAGTATTTTTAGTATTTGAAACTAGCGTATAGTTTTTAAAGAAGTCTCCAAACCCGCCATCATCTTCCATCCAGTCTAATAGTGTATTGGCGACTAGCATTTCAAGTTCTTCAACTTCAGACCAATCTATTTCTGAGCTGTCATCAGTTTTTATTGGGAACGCTTTAATTAATGAACCACATTCTTGAACTGGAAGTATTTTAACCTCTTTACTATGTAATACAGACTTAATAACTTCAAATTTATCAGCTGACAAATCATTAAAAGCTTTTGACCAATACACCTTATCGGAAGTTACAAACCTTGTCTCGTCATCTATAAAGATCCAAGGAATTGAGGGCCATTTATTATGATGAATATCCTCAGGAGCTTCTTCCCAACTGTAAATAATCTGTAAATCATCAATATAACTATTGATAGTTTCTGTGTCAAATTGTTGTGACCATTCTTTAAACAAATCTTCATCTAGAATGAAGGAGGTAAATATTTTATTCTTCACTATTAGCTCCTTCCTTAAAGCATCTGGAATATTATTGTACTCAGATTCTTTTACCCTAAACTTATCGATGCTATTTACTTCTAAATCCTCTTTACGACTTAATAATTGAAATAATGGCCTAGGTGTATTGGACTCATCCACAAATAACTTTAATTCACCAAAGTATTTTACAGGACCAATTAGCTTCATAAAGTCGCTGTTCTGTAAAAAATCAATCAACTTTAGTTTTGATATAATAGGTAACTTATGAAGATTTGAATTTGAAGCTATTCGCTCGTAGGCAAGAGTTTTATCATTTATGTAGCCACTGACACTATGCAGATATTCTTTTATATTTGAATACTTGTCAAGATTTAGTTGTATAATGTGAAACCCTAACTCCTCTATAAGTGTGGTGTGTTGGGAAGTATGCTCATTTATTAACCAAGCATCTTCCTCATCAATTAATCGTTCTAAAGAAAACAAAGCATCATTATGTACTATGAATGGAATTTTCCCAAAATGAGCAGGTATATATTTCACTATCTTATTCAACCATTTTAATAGTTCTGTTTTTTCATATAATGAATTTTGAGCTATAATGCTTCCTAAGCTCTCACAAATATATGGGCTAATTTGAGCAGCTAATAATTCCAAATTGACTACTTCAACATTTAAGTATTCATATTCTTTTAAGTATTTAGCGTCAAGATTAGAATGGGGTAGTCTTTTATCCGTTTCTATGATTTCATAGAAAATTTCTTGACCAAATAATTCTATCAACCCTGAATCATCTAGGATGGTATTTGATAACAATTGGGTCTGATTACTATCGTTAACAACAATCTCAGTATTTTCAAGTTTTTCTAAGTATGTAGCATTGTAACTGTCTATGATTTGTTGAGCTGTATCATCCTCAGGTAATAGTTTCCTTAGGAGTAATGACAAATAGGAAGTATACATTGTATTATCTTTAATAAACTCAGAAGTATAGTGTGCTATGGTTTCTATGTGTTTCTCTGCAATCCTAATCATAATATATTTATTCCAAGGATTATCACCCTGTAATGATTCTCTTCTAGAATCAGGAATAAAATCAGCATTTACTAAAAAAGGCAGCTTGAACCTTTTATCCTCCATTGGCAAGTAAGTAAATAAGCTAGAATACTCGTCTAAACTATTTGAATAGCCATCCTCGGCAGCTATATTATTATGAGTAAATTTTATACCAAAGGAAATTTCTGTTTCATTAACAGTTGCTAATTTTGGAGGTATGGTTTCTATTAAATCATCATTTAAATCTACAAATTCATAAACCTCACTTTGGTTAATTACTCTGATTGATTTTTTTAAATCTATTTTATGGAATAAAAAACTTTCGTTGGAAACTTCAATATCTGGATATGATATTTTTAAGTAGTTAAACTTATCTTGATGGTACACAATTTTATTTCCAATATATTCAACAATTGTTTTTTCAATTTCGATTAAATTTTCATTGTCTCTTCTGGTTAATGTTACCCTATTTTTTGGAGACCTAAATTTGGAAGTGTTTCGTAAGAATAACAAGAATTGAGGCCTCTTAACAATGTTATCAATTGCATTTAGGTAACCATCATCTGAATAGATATGGTTTGTTCCAACTTTTAAGGCAAATTGAACAGGATTATCAAAGTCACTAAAATTACTATCATTAAATTCACTTGGTAGTTTGTCTTGCCAAATTGGAATAATTTGCCAAGGAATGTCAGTTGAACTGTTAAATTGTTCTCTCTGTTCGACATAAAGTAATTTATCTTCATCAATAAACTCGGGGTATTTTTTATACCTATCGCTGCTGAAATAGAAATCATCAAAATTTTTAAAGAGTGAACTGTTACGAAGAAAAGCAAATTGATAGCCGCCTGATTTTAACCATACTTCCGTGCTGTTGGTAAAAACGGATTTAAAGCCAATTCCTTTATAGCCTGTTTTTTTCTTATCTTTTTTCTTAGTGCTTTGGGCGGCACTTGTTATAGCGTTGATGTCTTCTTTACTAAAAGACACTCCATCGTGCATAACGAAAAAATAATCTCCGTTAATATCAATATGAAATTCTACCTTTTCTTTTCCTGGTGCATCATCTGCATTTTGAAGTAACTCAAAAATCATCCTTTGCTTAGAAGAATACATTCCTGCACCTATTTCGAGCATTAGATTAGCAATGATTTTGTTTCCATCTGGGTCTTTTGTTCTTCTCTCGAAACGTTGTTTTATATGTTGTTCAGATATATCTTTATCAATAAAGCTTTTTATTTGAAATACTCTCTTTAATAGCTCAATACTAAGAGCACCTGATAAATGTTTTTCTACATCTTGTTGGTTTAGATGACTAATTGATGATACTTGTAAAGAATACGGGTTGTTGTTCCTTTTAGCACTATCTGAGTATTCTACATCAATTTTATAGAACTGACCATTAATAAATTTTGTAGCATTTGGAACATAAAAAGAAACTTTCTTTTGATTTATTTTAACATTCTCAACTTCGGGATAGTATAGTTTTTTAAGACTTACAGGATTAATTAAGTCATTAAAAAAACCCTCTTTCTCTTTAAACTTTGTAAAAACAGCTATAAATGATAATGATTCTGTTTTCCAATATTTTTTAAGTTGTTCTGTATAATCGGTCATTTAATTTTATTTTTTGCACTTAAACCTAAGAAATCGTCGTAAAACGATGGTTGAAGGTTACTTTTTTGTTTAAAAAACTACCCTAAAAACATAGAATTACTGCTCATTTACTTCCATTCTACATTCCTCAAACTCTTGATAAAAAGTCTTTTCAAGATTGATGAGAGCGGTGATAGCATAATTAGTCGTAGTTCCTACGTAACTTTTATACTTCAACCTAGCTATTCTAATTTTTCCGTCTGCATCTTTTACAAGGTGTTTATTTTCGTTCAAGTTTTCATAAAGAGCATTGAACATCACCCCTGTTTTATAACGACATTCATTTGATTGATGCTTTAATTCTAAATGTGTGAAAAACCTACGATCACTACCGAATTTCTTACCATTGTATGGTGAGGAGATAACTTCTTCGTTTAGCTCATCTTCAATATAGTACTTCAATATTGGGTTGAAACAGAGAATGATGCTTTGGATCCAGTTTACAATACTAGGAGCATGTATCTTCCGCAGCTTTAACGTCATTATTAGACATGATTTGGCGTGTTCTTGAGCATCCTTATAAATCCCATTTGGGAGAGCTAATATCAGAGACACCCGAATTTTCTGGCCTGTAACATCTTCAAAAATATATTCCATTGGTCGAGCAAAAGCATCGTTACGTAGCTGTTGCTCTAGCAACAACTGATTTATAATCAGCTGTTGTCGACTGCTTTGCTCATTTGGCTCGTCATATGTGTCTTCCCAACTACTCATAACAAACCTATAGTTTTAGCGATGTCGTGTTTTGAAAGCTGCCCTTGGTTTTTCTTATCGATGTAATGAAGAAGAGTGCTTTTAAGAAATAAATCCTTTTCCTGTATTATGCTATTATTGATAGTAGCATAAAGCTGATGAGATTCATTTACCTGAAGTATTAAAAGGTTGTAATAAGCCAACCTTACATAAAAGGACTCAGAACTCTTCATTTTTTTGAAACAACGTCTTAACTCTTCTGTATTTAATTTCTGACTAATAGCAAGAGTCGTTATGAACTGATGTTGAACCCATTCATATAATTTAGATCGTTTAATGTGCTCAAATAATAATTTTTTATTCTCACTACTTGCAGAGGACCTCGTTAAAATCCAGTTAAACTGATTGGCTTTCGCAATAAAACTCATCGCGATAAACAACCAAACAGAAAAGTACTTTTGGTCTGCCTCATATCCTAATTTTAAGCTATCTGATAAATTCAAGAGAGAACGATATTCATAGCCAAGTTTTAGCCACTCATTTTGGGCTTTTCTTGGATCTTCATCGACTTTTACAGGGTTCTTAAATTGAACGCCAGCATTTGTAATTATAAGACGAGCATTTATTTCTTTATCAAATGCCTTAAGTTCTTTTTCTAGATACTTTTTGGATTCTTTTTCATTTTTAAAATTGAACTCTTTAGTCTGTTGCCCCGTATGTGAACTTGAAGAGCCAAATTGCTCCCCTAAATCATGAATATCTATTTGCACTATATTTACTGAAGAAGGGGCAACTTGTTTTTTCACTCCTTTTGTACCTTTCTTAACAGCATTATCATCTTTTAATAAGGTCGATAAATTCAAGTACTCTAATATATCTGACACATCAATTTTTTCTTCTTCTCTATCATCTCCAAGTGCTTCAATCAACGTTTTCTTGGAATTGATGCTAAGCCCATTTGATTTTAAATACTTGTCAATAAGAACAAGTACTTCAATCAGTTCGTCCTTTGAAGATGAATAAATACGCATATCGTCCATATAACGATAATAGCTAAGCCCTTTATTAACCAATATCCCATCAATGTCAGTAAGATATAGATTACCTAAAAAGAATGAAGCAGCTGGCCCTTGGGGTATCCCAACGCCAGGAGTAGTTGAATCAGCAGTTCCCGACCACCTGTTAAGGCATTTACTAAGTAAGTCCACAACATTTTTATTAATGTTGAATTTATCATAAATCAACCTTAGTAGCTTACTATGAGGAATACAATCAAAGAAACCTGTGATATCAGTTTCAAGTTTGAATGCAACTGAACGATCTTCAACCTCATTATTAACGGAATCAGCAAACTTGGTCCATTTTTCCATCCAAAATTCAAAAAAGAAAAATTTTGGATTCTCTTCCATCAATAATTCGGTCCCTAAAGCGACCTCTTTATGTAGGACACTTCCGAAAACAAAACTTTCATATTTATTTGATTCTTCATAAGCGAGTGTGGCTATTTTATCAATGATACATTGATAAACAATAGCGTCTTCGATGCATAAAATTGTTTTGCTCCGTTGTGCTCCAGTTGATTTAGGCTCATAGAACTTCGCTGGCCTTGAGGGTACATAAGTGCATGAAAGCAGTACTTCAGACAAGTTTCTCAAATTATCCTCCAATGAAAACCCAAACAAATTAATTCCAGCATAATCCTTAACATCTCTATTGGAGTCACGAAGGCATCGCTCCCATGCTATTCGAAGGTTTGATATGTCGAAGTATTCATTCACTTTACTTTAAGTTCTTTAATAAGTTAATTCACTACACTTTAATTTTCTCTTTGTCTAGCTTAGGGAAGCGACATTGAATCGCACCTCTTTTACACTAAATATAAGGTTTTTGAAAAATAAAACACTAGATTTTAATTTATATATTCAAGAATAAAGAATAAAAACCACAAATTTCAATATCTTCTTCGTTAAGAAGTTCAAAACTGTACTATTCGGAATGTATTCGTTGCAAAATCTTTTGTATCCGCTTGTATGAGAATAAATCCGTATAATTGTGACACTCTAAAAGTATAAAGTGTCCATTAATAAATTCAACTTTTGTCCAACTTAGGCTGACGACTTACACCTACATATTAGAAAACAATTCATTCAATCATTAGACATACAGTGGCCAAAGTTGAGGGTTCGAGGATATGACGATATATTTCTTTGTTCTAGTAATGAATTAATAATTAAATATTTTAACAAGCTTGCAATCAGCGACTATGAGTCCTGTACTTTAATTTCTCCAAGTAATAGGTTATGTGCTGAGACCAACAAATTAGTGCGTAAAACACTATTTAAACAAATAGAAAACTTGAATTTGAATGATCTCATATTAGTCACTCAAAATAATCTCCCAACCGGTTTAGTTAATGGAGATTTGGTAAGAGTTATTGAAATAGGAGGGTTTGAATATAGATGTGGAATGAAATTTAGAGTGATTGAAATAGAAACACTAGTAAAAAAAGTCAAAAAGAAAACAACAATAATTGAAGATGTTCTGAATGGACATCAAACAAATATTGATAATAAACAACACAAAGATTTAATGATTGACTTTGCTATTAGAATGAGAGATAAAGGGGTGTTACAGGAGAGCCTGGGCTTTGATGAAGCAATGAAAAAAGATAAATACCTAAATGCTTTAAAAGCCGTCTATGGATATGCATTAACCTGTCATAAGAGTCAAGGAGGAGAATGGGATGAAGTATTTATGCTGTTTAATAAATCTGTATACTCACTAGTATTTAAAAATGGAGCTCAATCACTGCATCAGTTTTGGTATACTGCTATAACAAGAGCAAAAACTAAATTACATATTGGGTACAATGAAGAGTGGATGGTAGAATAAGATTGGATATGTTTACTTTAAAACTAATTTGACTTTTAATTATTCAATATTTGAAGACGAAAATTTTATTATAAAAACAAAAATAAGAATATGATTACAGAAACAGGAGAACTCAAAAATAAACTGCAAGATATATTATCCAAAATTTTACATGGTATTTCAGACGACATTGTCATCGGAGAATGCTATGATCTTTACAAAAAAGTAATCAAATTCGAAACAGAACACAATGGTGACAAGCAAGATGGACTGAAATATAAACTTGACTATATAAATAACATCGTTACTAAAAAAAGTGATACAACTTTAGCAGACTTAAATCAATTTATAGGTGATTTTGAAGTGTTTGTGAAAAAACTATACATAATATTAGATGAGTTTTCCGCATTAGCAGATGATAGCAAAATTGACTACAAAGGGAAAGATAGTCACATGGGCTGCGGAGCATACTTAAATAACATGGGTAAGATAAAAAGGCCCATTGGTAGCCAAGGAGAATCTGAACGTCTGCACAAAATTACGAATTTTGATAAAAAAACACAAACACAAACAGAGTTAGAAGAATTAAACGAAAATTTAAATAAGGCAACTATTGATGAAAGGTCAGAACTAGAAAAAAGAATTAAAAAACTTGAAGGGAGATACAGTGACGAAAAAATAGGAAAGTATTTTTTAGATTCAGTTGTTTTAAAAAACTACATGAGTCATCAAAGTGAAGACCCACACTTTGGTGAAATGTTTAGACGCTTTCAAATCATAATGGTTTCGGAACTGTATTTGATTTATTTCTTTAAAAGTGATCTGGAAAATGGCTTCAAGATAAAATCATCAGAATCTGAATTATTTAATGAATATGTTGAAAGAAACATTGATAAACTAAAGTTGAAATCAGAAAAATATGTGCCACTTAATCTAAAAGAAATACCATCTATTGATAATAAGTTTAACTTCTTAGATGAAATTTTCAAAAAACAACACCAATTTCAAATAATTGGAAAGGGCGGAAATGGTAAAACAACATCCATTGAGAATTTATTTCTAAAATGTCTAAACGACTATAAAAAAAATCAGAATAATGAGTTGCCAATCTTAATACCTCTATCAAGCATCAAGGATGTGAGTAGCAATATAGTATCTGAAATCGCAAAAAAGTTACAAGTGGATAATGAAGATATTATAAACGAGATGATCTCTCAAAATAATTTAATATTGTTTCTTGATGGACTAAATGAAATTAATTCTTCTTCAATTCAAACAAAAATCATTCAAGAAATTAAAGATTTAATTGATTTAAATATTAAACTTAAAATAATAATAACAACAAGAGACGACGCTTCATCCTCACAACATGCAGAAATTGACTATTTTAATATACCAATATACATTATCCAATTAGTCAAAAAAGAACAAATAAAAGATTTCGTGATCAAATATTGTGTCAATGAAGAAGAAGCACAGAAAGTTCTGAATACTATAGAAGAGCAAGACGAGAGAATTCTAAAATTGTTTGGAAAACCCTTGTTATTAGTTCGAGCCATAGAAATAATTAAGGAAGATCAACAACTTCCTGATAACGAAAATGATATGATTAATTGTTTCATAGAGAAACTTCTGATAAGAGAAAAAAGCGAGAAAAAGGATCCTAAAATAAATATAGACTTTTACATGTATATCCTTGCTGGAGTAGCCAGCGAATTACAACTAAATAATAATATGTCTAATAATCCTGTGACCAAGATAAAATTCATTCAGTACATAATGTCAAGTGCAAAAAAAATTGGATATAATCTTATTTCTGAAGATTCGATGTCATCGGACTACATAATTAGAATTGGTTGTGAATTAGAAATTATTGCACAGGAAAATAAAGAAATTAAATTCTTTCATCAAAATTACTTTGAGTTTTTTCTTGCATATTATATGAGAAATTTAATTGGACATGAATAAAGAAGTACTTAAAAGACTTAAACCCACAGACCAACGTAATTTTCAAACATATTGCTATTTCTTTGATAGTTTAGGTGAAGAAAATGGGGTTGAAATGATAGATTTAATATTTAAAGAAGATAGTACAGTGCCAGTCCTGCCTTCAAAAATATTCTCTAGGCTTAAATCAGAGAAAATTAAAAGTAACATAACAAAACAATATACAATTTCATTACGAGAGTACTTAGATAAAGAGAAAAGTTTTCGAAATAGACATAGTGAAAATGGGCAAAAAGCTGAATCTATACCAAGTTCTGTTGTTGTAGCGTTTACGCAATATTTATTATCCTCTGTATATGTTGAATTTGAAGATGATTATTTTAATTTAATTACACCTCTCATAAAAGAAAGCAATCGGTTTAATTTAAAGCAAAAACATGATATAAGTAAACGCTTGCACAGAACTCTAGAAAGTTGGGAACTTGAATTGTTAATACTAAAATTATTAAACACAAAGAATAACGCTGGTCAAGATGAAGTTTTCCCAATTACTGAATATATATCTCTATTATTATTTTATTTAAACTCGTCGTCTATTGATACAATGAGTATCAATGAAAAATTACGTGAGCAACTTTCACTAGAAATTAACAGTCCTCTGATAACTAATGATGAACGATACATGTACCACAAAACTTGTGTTTATTTTACTCTTCATTCAAATAAAAGGTTCAAATTAAAAAATGTTGATTTTATAGATATATTTCTGAAAAATAAATATGAAGCACATCAGGAAGGCATTTCAAGTTACAAAAACATTATAGAATTATTACAATCGTTGAAGTATGAAACAGATGTAAAATATTCAACATATTATCTGGAAAATTACTTAAATAATTTTGATCGTGACATAGTACAGCTAAATGAGGCTGTTCATGAATTTCAAAACAAAAAGTATATACAACGAAAGTATTTAGATACATTAAATAAGATTCAAGAAAAATATTTTAATTATGAATTACAAAAGTCATTTCTCTATTGTCTAAATAAATCAATCAAAATTGAAGAGCAGTTAGCGAGATTTAATGAAAATATCTTAAGAATAAAAAATCTTTTATATAGCCTTCCGTTTTTTGAGATATACGATAGAATTATAAAAGTTAATGTAGAAAAAACCCACGAAGGACTCCCAAAGTGCGAGTTTAAAATTAGTGATTCTGAATATGAAAAAGAGAAGGCAAAAATATTCAGTCTATTAGTAACTTTTGAGAATGGAAGCACAGGTGAAGAAGAAATCATGCCTCTTAAAAATCTTAATTCTTTCTTTCTTTATGATAGTTTAGAGTACTCAGAAAACAAAGATTATTATATTGAAAAAATAGAATATAGTAACTTGACTTATGATTCTACTGTTTGTACAATTAAGGAATCTAGAAGAGAATTAAAACTATTTAATAGTTTTAATTTATCAAAAACGTTTTTATACTATGAATTATGGTTATTGGATAATGTATTTCAAAATGAAGTGCTGAAAAACGAACTTGTTGTCGAGCATAAATTTGTTAGACTAAATAACGTGTCATCTTCACAACACAATCTTCCTAACAAGTTAATAATTAACATTTTAAATAAATACGATTCCACCTGGTTGCCAGGATATGAGAAAATAAAAAATAAACATGACAAGAGAGAAAAAATATGCAAGAAAATACAAGAGATAATGGTTAATAAAACAACTATAGAGGGCAAAGTACTAGAACGGTGCCCATCTGGTTTTTTTGTAGATATATTGGGGTTTAAAACTGCATTTTTGCCTGGATCACAAGTTGATGTGAGACCTATACGTGACTTTGATGAG
>TARA_B110000211_G_scaffold7422_1_pt1 | contig 15893 bp, 3 predicted proteins | sample TARA_B110000211 | Tara Oceans TARA_B110000211 (sample SAMEA4397516) | marine metagenome | biome: Polar Biome; feature: [DCM] deep chlorophyll maximum layer (ENVO:01000326); material: water (ENVO:00002006), including particulate matter (ENVO:01000060) such as... | depth 30 m
GTATGACAAGTGAAGTATTTTAATGGGCATTTTCGAACCGTCTGTTCTGACGCTATTTAACGGTTGGTGCCGTTTGATTACATTTTTAGCGGGTGCAACTCAATTACTTCTAGCAATAGAGTCATGGATCGATGAAAAAGGTCCGTACCGCAACAATGCGTTATTGCACATTATGAGTATAATCGGTGGTCTATGGTTCACGTGTGAGATGATCTGGGTTCCGCAATATGTATTCGGTGGTGTATCCGAAAACAACAGTTTGGTTGACATTTTGCGTATTCCATGGGAAATTGCAATGAGTGTATTTGTGTTAATGATGGTAGGTGTAAAACACACGTCCGATCTGTTAGACAATGAAGTTATAAAATATTCGCGTTTAACATTGGTTTCGTTAGCAGTTATCATATCTTTAACATACAGCATTGCAGTACGACCAGAACGAAAACTATGGGAATATGGCAAAAATTGGCATGGATATATGACAAAACGATGGTATGAAGCAAAGATTGAGCGTCAGCAAACATTTGCAGGAGTTAACTTAAATCTATTGTTAGGTCTCCCATTGTTGGTATGTCCAAGTATTGCAATTTTAGCAGAAGCAGGAAAAATAAAGGATGCAGAAGAAGACGATTTAATTGTGATTATAGCAGCAATTAGTCTCAGTATTCTTCTACTAATAGATGCTTCGTTTTTCATGATTTCGCCTACATTGCAACCAATTCATCAAGCAGTACTTTGGGTACATCTGTACGTGGCATCGCGTGCAGCAGAAGAATATGGTAATTGGGTAATGTTTGCGGTCATTGCGCCAGCAGTTCCATGGATATTTATTGAGTTATGGGGATCGAAGGGCCAGGTTTTCTTCGATTACGCAGAGTTCGTAGGCCACAATACGGTGCGTAAACCATACCGAACAATGTATCGTTTTTTTTATGTTGTAGCAGTATGGTGTGGCGTGTTTGGAATAGTTTGTTGGATTGTCGGATGGTATGGTGAATGGATTTCTTTTGAAATTGAGAATGGAAGTGTCGTTCAAAGTGTTGTGGATTTCTTCAAGAACATTGAAGAACAAATAACACAATTCTTAACAAATATCTACAGAATTGTCAACAAGTTAAGTGTATGTAGTTCGTTAGGATTAGACCCAACACTTGATAACCCCGGATTATTAGATGGTGGTGATCAAGAATCGATTGGAATTCTAGGTGCAGTGACAATAGGAACATTAAATGTTGCAGTTGGATCTACTGGCGAATCGTACGTGCAGTTTCAAGATAATGACAAAGGAGCGCAATGTTGTGCATGTGATTTAGCAGATTCGTTTTCCTCAATTGATCATAATACGTGTTCAAAGCCCGGAACTACTACTCCTGCAACAAGTTGTGATGCAAGTGACGATTTTTTGGAACAAGTGCTGCTTCTAAATGCGTCACTAACAAGTGTTGATGACATATTGAGTAAAGGATTTGACACATGTAAAGAGGTAGCAGTAACAAAATCAGAAATTGAAGATACATCGTGGAACGACGGTAGTACTGATGCGACGGAGTTACAACAAGAATTAGATGATTGGAATGCTCAACAAGCCGTAATCGATAAGATCCCTGAAGAATTCCAGGGTGGTTTGACTGCACCAACAACAACGTGTACTGGTGGGTGCGCTTCGGACGTTGAAGCATGGGAAGATCCTGGTGACGCTCAAATTCAATCTGCAAGCACTTGTGCCAAAGTACAATGTGGCCTTCTAATAGCACTAATTGCAGGTGGTACAGCAGCAAGTTTCATTCCATTTGTTGGTGGTGCAATTTCCACTACCGTCAAAACAGCCGGCAGAATTGTTTTCCAACTGTTCAAACAAGTACGTAAACTTGCACGTGGTTTCACACGGTCAAACTTCCGACGTAAATTATTTCGTAAAGCAAGAATTGCACTAAATACTGCAATTGATGCTACAACTTATGCAAAAAAACAAATAATTAAAACAACTGAAGACCTCATTTATGCTTTCGTTCCTCTGTTTGCTCTTGGTTTTGTTTCAATTTTTGCCGGATTTTGGAGACGCGAGGAATCCAAAGAAGCACGCCCTTCGTTGAAGGGCGCAATGGCAGGTTTATTATTTGCTAATTTGGTTGGTGCTGGTCTTGCCACCTTTATTCCTTATATTGCTAAGGTTGTTGCTGAAGCACTACCAGAAGAAATTATTATTGTCACAGTAACTGAAGAAATTGGGTGGCTATGGATCAAATACGGTACTTGGTTCAGTTTGAGCTCTTGTGTCTTTTGGGGAATGGCGCTCTTATTAGACAATGAATTTGAAGATGATGCTAGCAAGGAAAGTGCTGCAATCACACCTGTTGATAAACTTCCCGACCTTGAAGATTCAGACGCTACTGCTAAAAAATTACGGATTGCTAAAATATTCCGGAAACCTGAAAATCCTAAACCAAAACGTATTGGTAATAATCCATTCATTAAAGATTTCGATAATTATTTCGACAATACTGATTGGACTGCTAAAGAACAAGCTGAATGGATTAATAATATACTTTGGTTAATACCTGTAATCGTTCTGGTCTCTATTGCATTCTATAACGAAACACCTATTTTTCGTGTTTATACAAGTATGAGACCAGAAACATGGGGAAATATTACACAGATGAGCAAAGAAGAAGGACTACAAGAATCGTTTTCTAGTCTCAATGATGATGACAGAAGTGGAACATTCTGTAGTATTGTTGGCACTGCAGTCAAAGGCCTTTTATATGGCGCTGCACGCGTTGTTGGGCAACCATTATTAGAAGCGTTTGATATTTTGGGAGACTGGTTTAAACAAGGTTTCTATCAATTCCGTTTAATGATTAAGAAGCTGCTAAGTTTGCCAGAATTACCAATTGACTTCTTAATTGACAATACCTCCTTAATTATTGCGTTTGGGTGCCCAATTACAGCGTGCTTTATTAGTGTTATTGGAGTATTGGTGAGTGTTCTACCCGTAACACCAATATTAAAGGTAGTCGTGGATATTGACTTTTTACATCAAGTTCAATATTTACTAGGAGTTGGGGGACTATCATTGGCGCTTACAATGTATGGTATATCAGGAGTGATTGCCACGGTTCCAATACCAATGTTTTTAATCGACATCAAGACAACAAATGTTTTATTAAATGCGGTGATTTGCAATATTTTAGTTTTAGTAAGTTATCTGAGTTACTTATTTAATAGTAGGGTCCCTTTATATCCTACACCAAAAGATAATTAAAAAATGTTTATAAGTTCTAGTTAATTATTCAATCACACTATCCATTTCGAATGCTCTACATATCTCATAGTATCTGTTAGCAGTATTTTGTGGACAAAAAGCATCATCAGTACATTCACAACCCCTATTCCCAAATCTTGCGTCACCTCGCGTGTCCGTGTACAAACAGCCAAATTCATATGTTTTTTGGGGGTTGGTAATATAAGATTTCAATCCGGTGGTGCATTTACTGCATTTATTCCATTCACCATATTCAAAGCAATGTGGTATGTCAATCACAACATCCGATGAATTAAACATCGAATGTTCGTCAACAAGAGGACATTCAATTGCACCAATACGATGTACCTCTTGTATATCATTAATTACTTGGACCAATTTGTTATTAATGTAGACCTCGGTACCAACTAAATCTTGTAGATGTTCTGGATCCGAGAAAATTTCAAGGTACCGCACTTCTTCAAATGGTATGTCAACTAATAATTCAACATAGTATGCTTGAGAATCAGAATTTCCTTTGGAGTCCGTAAATGCAGTTGGATCTCTTTCAACACATTCGGTTGCTCTAGCACATGCTGAGTCTCTGTCTGTTACCGTGGATGATACATCTGTTAATGGTGCTTTACCACATTTTTCATTACAGATCTCTGGCCAAACAGAACAATTCGTTTCAAATGCTCTGAAACCGGTCAGTTCATTGTCATATAATTGTTCAACACCATTACCTTGACAATTATGTTGTGAAATTTTTCCTGAAACTTTTCCTAAAATACTGTGTCCATTAATACCAATTTCTGCAAATCTCCATGGTAAAATATCGCAACATTTGTCTGGATGACAGCTTTGATCATACAGACGGTATATGTTTTCAATGTTTTCATCATCACTAATAACATTGTGGTTTTTATCCGGATCAGTTCCGTAATATGCCCTGTCTCGGAGATCACTGTTATAATTAAAAACATGACATCCACCTTCACTGTGATCAAGTGATTCAAAAGTATCTCCTATAATTAATCTCTTGTCGTTGGCTGCTGCTCTACATTTTTCTTTACTATCAGGACTGATCCAGTTGTAATTCTCATCCAAACATTTATCACGATGACGCCGAATAAGACGTATTTTGGTCCTTTCGTCATCTCTTTCAGAAACTTTCACGCCTTGTGGTAAACAAATCTTGTTTAACTCTTGAACATCGCCACCAATATGATTGTTTTCCAAATATAGTTTCTTGAGTTTGTGTAGTTTGAACAAATCGGAAATATCACCACTAAATTCAGTGTTTTCCAAATGTAGTTCTTCAATCTTGTCAGGATTTAGAGAAAGGGATGTCATAAAATTACCCCCCATCATTGTATTTTTGATAGTAATCTTTTCAATATCACTGTAACCACTGTTACCAATCCATTTGCATATTTGTGAGCTTCCATACTCCTCATGAATACCTTGTATTGGTTGTGTGCTTATTGCAAAGTTGTTCATTAAAGTACAACCCCTTTTACAATCATCCGAATTTCCAGAAGAGAGGTATAATTCATCACATGCGTCATCACACGCATTTTTATCTCTCCCTGGATATTCCTGAGTCAGTGTTTGACAAGAATGACATCCATGGTTACTGTTTAGTTTTTCGGCAAACCATTGTTGAAGGTATTCTAAAGTTGCTCCACCAACAGGAGTACCAAACATCCATATCAAACAACCCGCTTGACCCTTTGAGAATTTAATGTGATTGTCGTGCGGACCTTCTATAACTAAACATGTATTTCGTAAGAACTCTTCTAGAGCTGTATCGGCCTTCTCTCCTGTAACATCTGTTGGGTTTGAAGTGGAATAAACTAAATAATCATCTGCCCACGGTTGTTTATTCATGCAAGCATTATCGGTTGTACGCCCACCACAACCAGTATGAGTATGAGGACTATGTTGGTGTGGTTCATGTCCATGTGGTGAATGAACATGTTCTGCTATGTGTTGGTGAGGTGTATGACTATGAACAAGACCTTGCACACGTGTATCGTCGCGACAATTCAAAATTTGGCCGTTTCCATCTGTAACTGGACACACTTCTGGAGCACCCGCTTGACAATTTTCACAATAACAAAACACTGCACTGTTATCAATACAGGGTGATGATCCTGTTCCCACAAATGTGAAACATGTATCACCTTGACAACTATATGAACACACTGCTCTGTAATCCATTGCATACTCGCATATGTCTTCACCTGCGCCAAGACGATGATTTACTGCTGATTTACTCACTGAAAACGCAGTTGGATCATTAATCAAACATTGAGTTGGATCATATTCTGCACTGCCCTTGTCTGGACATCCTTCTTGATCAAGATCAGGATAACGACAGTTTTTAATGGCTGTAGTACTAGTACAGTCAAAGTCATATGTTATACTTTGTACAGGAGGATGAGTTGGTGGTGGTGTATTTGTAGGATATGGTGTTGTAGGATATGGTGTTGGATAGCCTGTAATATAGAATACAGGTGGTAGTGTATTTGTAGGATATGGTGTTGGTGTTGTTGGTGGTGATGTTGGATATCCCCAGAAAGAAAATTTGGGATTTTCCTTCAATGATCTTGAAATTGTTTGTTTATCATTCAGAAGTTTCTTTAGTTTATTCTTTTTGTTTTCTTGTAAAAGTCTTCTTGTTGTTGGTGTGACAGTAGATGGTGTTGCGGCAACGTCTGTGCATGGAACACGGTTTGAATATGCAGTATTGCATTTTGCACACCCAGAACACTCTGGTTTTGAACATTGCACCGAATCAACACCAATGTCTCGCCACCTACATGGTTCAGCAGTACCAGTGCGTACGCACCAAGGAGCACCAGATCCTTCAATGTTGTCTTCTTCGTAACCTGTAGTACTACACCCTTTAGGGCAGGACCAAGGACCGTCCAACCCAGTTTCGCGACAAACATCTCCATGTACAGGGTCGGAATTTCTGTCATCGTATTCACCATGAATACCGTCTGTGCATAGATCATTTTTATTATCCAGACATGAATCTTCGCATCTACACGTAGGTCTTTGTACACATGGATCTAACCAACCACACGCAGATCGTAATCCAAAAATAGAAGATGCAGGGAACTTTACCACATTCATACAATCTTCATACGTATCTTGATCGGCACATCGAGCACCAAGGTCGAACCCATTCTCAGGATACAATTCATAACATTTGGAAGTTGGTATATCCATTGGTAAGAAACTATTGGAAGGGAACATGTCGCATAGGTAATCAGTCTCACCGTATCTACCACTGTGGTGTAAAAATTCACCTCCAGCATTTTCACATTCTTCTTGAACAGAGTAGTCGTATTTGATTTGATTATATCCGACCATGCAGGTGAACTCGCCCTTATAATATTTAGGGAGGGGTCCCATCCAGGTCGGAGTTCCTTGGTTGCTGTCTACGCTGCTCAGCGGGTTGCAACGCCCACCACTGCGCTTCCCAATCTGCACCCACTGATTCTGCCCATCCGGCGCGTGGACTGGAGTCCACATGTCATTCTCGCTGCTGCTGACAATGGGCGTGGTGTATGCCCCGCCGTCTGGACAGAGCTCGGCGGTGGTTGGCAGGCGACCGCCCCAATTTTCGCATGATTTTTTTAAATCGTTGTAAGCCGCGGGCGTGTTGGCTGCACCCACCAACCCAATGTTTTTGTTGAGATGATTTGCTTCATTCTCTGCATTTGGATACTCGTATGTTTTTTTACAACATTTATGTACAGTATCACAACGTTTATTGTGTTCTTCAATTTCTGACAGTCCATTATTAGTAGAAACAGTTTTAACATAATCAGCAACTTCCCAACCATCTGGACAGTATGATATAACATCAGAATCGGCAAAAGTACTCTCAGCAAAACATCTTTCATTAAAAATCTGACCTTCGCAAAAAATATTGGTTCGTGTATCTCCGCTTTGACCAACAAAACCAAGTTTACGAATGTTTGTTGGGATAGCCAACTGTCCAGTTACGTCACCAATGTTTGCTTCAATTTCCACTAAGTTAGGTAAAAAGTTTGCCATAGTTTCTAAACCACTTGAAGCAGATGCTAAAGTATTACCAAACTTAAGAACGGTTAAACCTCCTGCTTGAATAGAAGTAATCAAATTATCCAGATCGTATGTAAATCTTGGATTGTTTGAAACATCAATATGTTCAATGGAAGTCATCAAATCCCAGTCCCACCCTTCTGCAAACCCATCTAAATCATTCCCAGAAATATCCAAATATTTGATTGTACTATTACACAAAGAAAGTGGTACAACCCCAGTTAGTTTAAACTCATCTTTATAATCAACATGGGACGGTGTATTGTGTAAATCAACATATTCTAACTCTGAAAACGGGGAAAAATCAATTTCAGAAATTTTACCATGCATTCGTGTGTCGCTGATAATTAACCTCTTCAGATGAGGCATGGTGGCATTATTTAGTAATCCAACCATGTTATTTGTAAAAGGAGATGCAATCAATTCCAATGTTTCAAAGTAAAAGAATCGATATCCTTGTCTTACTTGGCTAGGTCCATATCGATATGCTTGGTCATAGAAATTAATTGCTACAATACTGCACGGATCCATATCATTTAAATTTTTAACAGTAATGCGGTGGGTATGCCCCTTCATTTTGTATGTTGAATCTGTCGGTATCGAAATAGGGTTTTCAGGTGTAGCAACAGTATCACCAACATTAACCCATATACTGTATTTTGTACTTCCACATACATCAACCGAATTTTTATTTGTTGATGGGTCAAAAATTTTATAGGTATTGTCAAGGTGGAAACTTACATCATATGCATTACGACTACCTGGGAATTCACTATCACCACAAGAAGTGCATGGTTTGATTGTTTTCAACTTCCAATTACCATCTGTTGTACTTTTTTGCCCATACACTGCATTAACATAAATGGTATCATCAACAGGATGATTTGCATAAATAGATATCACAAGGAACGATATTGCTATAATAAATGGAAACATTTCTGTATTTACTAAATAACATTGTGTCAAACTATATATAAAAATTATAATAGAATATTAGTAATCCAAAGATAAAAATGAGTTTACCCTCTCTATCCTTCCCTTCAATGAAACAAAAATATATAAAAGTTGGACAAAGTGAGAGCGATGTAGTAGAATTACTTGAAAAACAGCAACAGCGGTTGGGAGGTGGTATTGTTATTGCTGTTTTTATTACGGTTGGTGTTGTTGTCGGATTAACCCAATCAGGAGGAGACACTGAAACAATACGTGAAAACACAGCAACAACCGAAACAATCCGTGTGATTGATGAACCGATTATAGGAGAAGCAGGAATTCCCGTAAATTTTTCCGAATTTACTAATGCTGAACCAAATGACTGCAGTCGTATTATAGGAGCACCTAGGGAATGTACCGATGGTCCATGTTATACCTGTGAATGTTCCAGTGAGAATACGTGTCAAGACGGCTATGAATGCCAACCAGATGATCTTGCAGCAGGTGAGGTTGGTCAGACATGTTTAAAGCGTTCTGGACGTGGATGTATTTGGTTAGATAAAGAGGAGTTTCAATGTATTGAGTGTCCATCGCAAACAACATGTACTGCAGACCCCACCTATTACTGCAAGGACAACAATACCTGTGCTGCTGGGTGTGGTGCAATATTTACAACACGAACTACTCCAGATGAATTTGAGTTTGACTGTGATTGTACCCAAGATTCAAACTCAAGCAATGCGTGTCCATATACCCACATGTGTACAAATAACAAGTGTTCGTTATTGTGTGAGCACCGGAAACCACTTCCATCTTCACCATTTGAATACACATGCTTAGGATGTGACAGTGGAACGCCTCCAGTTAACCCATGTCGTCCTGGTTTTGAATGTAAAGCAAATGTTTGTCGAATGAGATGTGACCACCAAGAACGGCCAGGATTCCAAGACTATGAGTGTGAAGGTTTCAACAATGATAAAAGTAGTCCAGACTACAATCCATGTATCCCAACACATATATTCGATGAAGACACTGAGACTTGTGTATGGAACTCATGCGGCTCACCTACAGAAAATACATGCCATTGTACAGCTGAAAATCCATGTCCCGATGGATATAAATGTGCGCTTTCAGCAAACAACCAACGGTATTCAAGCTGTCAATTAAGTTGTGATGTTGTTCCAGATGGGGATTTCAACAACTTTTATTCCTGCACAGGGTGTACTGCTGATTATCAAGTCAACCGAACGCTTGCAGATGAACAATCCAAATTATCAGGTACCCTATTCAATCCTTGTGCTGAAGGATATCGTTGCAACCCGGACAGTGGTTGCACTTACATTGATGGACCTGCCGGTTTTACACAAGGTTTTGATAAATCGGACGTTTGTTTGACCGACGGTTCTATTGGATTTTTAGGTTATGCGCATTGGCAATTGATACCAGATGATCCAGAATGCGCAGATGGTTCTGGGGTGTCCGATCGTCGTTGTATTGATGACACTGATCCTAATAATGTAGCAGGTAGTAGTCTGGCATGCAAATGTGCAGATATACACAATATATTAGACCCTAGTACAGGATGCAGTCCATTCTTACAACATACAACCTTTGGACGTAATCTTTTATTTGATTACTTACCATCTGATGGATTAAACAATGGAAAGCGCGGCATCATCAGTACTGAGTTGATGCGTGTTGATGAAAAAGAAACCTGTGCTGGAGGAACAACTCAAGACCTAAAAGATTTCAAAAAATTATTTGCGTTCATTAGTGGTGAAGAATCAACAAATACCCGTGAAGAGCGGTTTGAGCAAACCTCCGATAATGCAATTGCTGATACTAATTGTATTGAATTCAGAACCCATGAAACAAAAGGTAAAAACCGTGGAACACGAGTTGGTATGGGGTCATTACCATCATATGACCGCGTAGCGGATTACTTTACAGGAGGTCCTGAAAATTTAGTAGATGCTGTTGCGTTTGAACGTATCCGTGATAAATTCTACGAAAACGAGATTTACTATGGTGATGCAGATGAAACTGAACTTGGCGATGTCAATTATTTTGCGTCTGCAATTGAAAAATCAAGACTTACATTATACGAAATTATTACTCGCTATGTCAAATCTGAAAACATCATTAAATGTAAGGATCTACCCGGCGTTCTATACAACAGTAACAAAGAAAATGTTGCACAACCATACAAGAATATTTTCTCACAGTTTATGACAAAACTATCATCTCAACCAATGTATGCTGGAACCAATGGTCCGGAAAAATTTGCAAGAAAAGTTGACTATAAACAAGACGTCGTAACAGATATAGTTATTGCAGATGGTACTTATGCTGTAATTGAAGAATTAGTTGAATGCAGTGAAACCGTTCCTTGTCAAATCCAATGGCCATACCCAACTTGGGAAGTGTTCCAAGATAAGTATCCTGGCATTAGTAATGGTTTTCAGAATTCCAATAAGGAAAAGACATGGACTGCGCTTGATGTTATGCTTCATCAATTGAACGAAGGTATTCCATATGATTTCCAAGTTACTTCTGAAAACTGGCAAGATCAATTGTGTGTCTGGAATGGAGAAGCTGCACATCCAATTGGTGTTGCTAATGTACAAGGTAGCGTTATGAAAACCGACCGTTCCGGTTCTACAGGTTCATTCTGTTTGAATTGCCGCATCAAGGGTTCAGATGGTTCTGCATGCAAAGGTTCTACTTGTTCAACAACTGAAGAAATATCATCATTTGAAGCAACCAGAGGCGAATGTGGTCGTCAACCCAACCCAGATAAATGTATGTGTCAACACCCACTTGATGCTGAAATTTATGAGGATCAACACGGTTTCTTCCAACTTCATTGGTCTTCTTGGGAATCAAATATGGTTCGTGATACAAACGGAGACAGTGCAGGACAATGTGGTAAAGCAGTCAAATGTTACGCCAATCCAGATCCAAAGGAGTTTAGTAATCCCAAATCTGTCCCACGTGGAGAATTAGATCCAAAAACCGATTTCTCAAAATTCCAACCCTTCGAATACTTTTCAATTGGGTCTCAAATGGAAGCAACTTGTAGATGTCTTCATCCAAATTATTACTCTGCCAAAACAAATCAATACGATTATTGTGAATCACTATCTGTTCAAAACAAAGAGCGTACTGATTTAGCAAGGTGTGGTTCCAATGCGTTTACAGCCGATTTATATCCACATGGTAACCACTATCCACATGCTATTGATGTTCTTTGTGACTGTAATGGTGGGTTTTCCTTTGATGTTACTAGAAATGAATGCGTTAAACGACAGTGTATTCCTGAAAAGAGTGGACAAGTATTTGCTGATCTATTTAACCGTACATTAGTATGGACTGAACCAATGGATGGATGGAGTAAACTTAATGTAAATACTCGTCACGAACCAGGATCTAGTGAGGAAAGAATGCTTAAGAGGGATGATTCAACTGGACAAGAATGTACAGTTGATTCATCTTGCGACTGTTCCTGCAGAATTGACGAAAGAAGACCAGAAAACACCGATGTTGATGATACTGTTGATGCGGGCACCCTGACATTAATTCATTCGTATTATGGTAATACATGCGAGAAAACTGTTTCATGTTATGACCACAACATCCCAGGTAAAGAAACCACAACAGTGGTCAAATCGGGTGAAAGTAGTACTGATACTGATCCTAATCCTGAACGAGTATGTAAATGCCCAGATGACGAATTTGCTGGGTCGTTTATTATTTCTGGATTTGTTGGTGAGAAATGTCAGTATTATTACACGTGTGGAGATGGTTTCCTTGAGTTTGAGAACGATGTTACTCGTACTGGACCACGCTGTTCTTGCAACAGCTCTCCACTACATGGGATGACTGCCGCAAAGGTAAATGAAAATACAGACCGGTTTGTTAAGGCTTACATTGCATACTATGGTTCGGATGATAACAAGAAGAAGCCTTCAGATCCAAGCGCTGAATTGGATATTACTAAAATTGATGATTTTATCCAAGCACGTAGACGCTTACTTCATGGATACTGGGAAAGCGATGATTGTGAAAGTGAGTACCACCATTGTGTTTGGGGTGAAGTCCAAACAGGAACTGATTGTCCAAATGGTCAAGACCAGTGCTGTTCTTGTTTTACACATTGGACTGGTGAATACTGTGATCTACCTTGTGGATTTATGTGTACAACTGATGAAGCTCGATACCCAGATTCATCATCGTTTTCCTATAAGAGTAATACCGATCTCTGGCTTGCAGGCACATGGATGGGACGTTCTGATCCCAACACTGGTAATTGTTTATCTCAAGAATTATCTATTTACAATGACTACACTTGTGTTGACGGTTCTTGTGCACGAAAAGACGTATTTGGTGCAACCAAATTGGGTGTGAAACGACAAATTGAAAGAGCACTTCCTTGTGGTGACGGTGAAGATCCTTGGTTGGATTTATTTGAACCCATCTGTAAAACAGTGGAAAGTGTGGAGAACACTGGTTTTTATGCTGGTCCAGACAAATTATTTGACAAATCAACCAGAGAAATGTTCTTATACTATACAGATAAGACACATTTTGAGACTCATGGCAAGATCCCAGCATTTGGATCTACATCGTCGGAATTAGAAGAACTTATTACAAACGATTTAGCGGTCAATGGTTGGGAAGTAACATCTACAAAAGACCCTGATATTGACGAGGCTGCAAATGAACACAATACAACTGATTGTGTTGAAGGAGACGTTGTTGGAGAAGAAGTATGCGAAAACAATGAACCTGACACACCATTTAATCTTGATAAGTATCTTACACATAAAGCAATGCGTGTTGTCAAATACGCAAAACGAATCTCATGGTTTGCACATCAAGCACAGATTGAAGATCGTGACCGCGGTGGTTGGACAACGGATGATTATGCTCGCCTACCACCATGGTTTCGATCAGATAGTGGTGGTATTATTTCCCATAATGATCCGCTTAAAAATGGATTTGCAGACAAATGTGACCATCCTGAAGAGTTCCCCAAAGGTTCTTTAGATGAGCAATACTGGGGGTTTGCAATTGAACGTATCACAACAAATGAACCTGACCGTGAAGGAGATGGTAATGACATTGAAATGTACAACATACAAATTAGAATGAAATACACTGATTATTCAGAACGCGCACAAATTAACTACAATAAGAATGGGGGGTTACCACGTGGTTTAGAATTACGTCCAGCTATTGATAGTGAGTTTACTGCATTTAAAATCTTCCCAGACGATGATGATGATTTTGATTGCTATGAACAACCTGAAAAGTCGTCCTCGGGTCAACGGTTTGCAGAAGATTATGTAGGTGTTACAATGATGCGCAACGAAGAAGAAAGTTTATCAGCTCTCCGTTCACGATTTGATGCATTGACAAAGAAGATTAAGGTTGGAGATCAAGTAAATAAGGATGGCACCAAAACAGATATTTATGGATTTGAAGATGAACATTGGTACAATACATTGAAAGCACAATTTCCATCTTCAGGTGGAAGGTTTGAGGGATGTAAAATCCCATACGGACCAAATTATTTACATGGAGATAGTACTTATGACCAACAGTATTTCCGTCACGATAATCTTCCACATATTCATATTACTGGAATTAGTTTCAAAGATTGGGACTTCTGGTCTGGAAATGATGACCACGGAGGTGATATTGAACCAAATACAAACTGGGACCCAACTTCGGATTGTAGCATGAGAGGACCAGACAAGAAAGACTGCGAAATGACTGATATGGCAACTGATATGTACAATGATTGGACCGAAGACAGAGAAACGGGGAAATATTTCAAATGGTTCCGCTTCAAGTCAAAACATAGCAAAAATCCAAAAGAACGGCGTTGTGACGAAGTGTGTAGAGGTCATGGTGGATACGAAGATTGTGACTGGAAAAATTGCCGCGAAGAGAGAGCACAGATTTTTGTGAAATTAGTACGAACAAAATATTTCCTTTAAATCCGTATATATTAGTTTAGTTATCTGTGTTTGACAAAGAATGTTTCCCAAGTATAGTCTATTCATTTTTCCATTTTTACATTTATGTAGTTATGCTCAACATGAAACAATTAATGTCAGTCCTAGTTCCATTTCAAAATTAAAAAACAGACTTAAGTTGAGAGCAATAGAAGCAACAGCAAAAGCACGTTTATCTTCTTTACTAGGCTCAGCTCGTAATTGTCCATCCACATCAACTCACACTGGTGATGTATGGGTATCATCAGACCCAAATCATTGTATTGGTGATTGTTCAGGCACCAAAATACATCCTTGGAGCGATACTATCAATACTTGTCAAACTGGTGACGACTATTATATCCCGGGAAATGTACACAAACACAATGGCAATAGCGGGACGATTAACGATGGAAAGAACTTCTGCCTAACAGGATCTTGTGATAGCAACGAACCGCCCTCGCAATGTTGGAAGGACAATCAAGCAACCTGTGCTTCTGGACGCGAAGACTCAACGCATTGTCCCGCATGTGCTGCTGGTAGGTATAATCAGTTCTCCCGTAACGATTGTAAAATCGTTCCTCCGGGTGGTTTTAATGAAGGTACTGGCAGGAGTCGCTATATCAAATGCAAAGCTGGAACCTATCAACCATACTATGCGGCATCTGGATGTTTTCTATGTGCGCCCGGATACTACCAAGATGCAGAAGGGCAATATTCGTGTAAATCATGTCCGTTTGGAAAAACAACCTATACTGTAAATCATTTAGGTCTGGTACTACCACAATTTGGTTCAAAATGTCCAAGTGCTTGTAGAGCGCCTCTTATCGATAATCAAGCGTATTACAATCCAAAAAACGGAAGAAACTGGGATCCTGGTGGAATGCCATCCTCTCAGTGTACCAAAATGCACGATTTCTATACAGGAGAGGGTAACACCGGTGTTAGTCATCTTAACTCGTTGAATGATATCCACAAGTGGTGGAGTTACAGCGGAACTATTCATCATATTGGTATGTCTGAACTTATGTACTCGCAAGTTGCAAATCTGTTAACTTCGACCACCACGCCGATTTCAACAAATCCTTTATTTAATGGAAATGCAAAAGCATCTGAATACCTATTTATTGCACTGGTTACGGGGTGTGCTTTAACTTATCCAGGGTATCTAAATAGTAATCAACCTAGAAACTTCCGTGACAATGCTCTCATTGTTACCGCGGATGGTGGTGGTCCCGCGCAATGGGTGCTTTGCCCAGCTGGTATGTGGTGTGCTGCAAATATACCAATAAAAACTAATGGTATACCTGCATACAACTACCAAGTCTTAACTTTAGGGAATGGTATATCGTATTGTCAATCAGGATTTCACTGTGACAAGGGTTCAAGTACAAAGTTCGGTACAAATACTAATGGTGTTAAAGTTAGATATTGTTCTGCAGGACAAATTTGTCGAATGGGTGGTCAATACCCAACTACAAATACATTTGCAGCGTCTGCGGATTGTCCACGAGGATACTATTGCCCAGAAGGAACCGGTGATCACAATTTTGAACAGTATAAGTGTCCTATGGGAACGTTTGGGAGCCAAACTGGACTTCAGGGGAAAGCGG
>TARA_B110000211_G_scaffold234928_1_pt1 | contig 15812 bp, 9 predicted proteins | sample TARA_B110000211 | Tara Oceans TARA_B110000211 (sample SAMEA4397516) | marine metagenome | biome: Polar Biome; feature: [DCM] deep chlorophyll maximum layer (ENVO:01000326); material: water (ENVO:00002006), including particulate matter (ENVO:01000060) such as... | depth 30 m
CGCGATGGGTGGGCGGGAGGGGCTAATTGATACTGCTGTTAAAACGTCTAAGACAGGGTATATTCAGCGCAAATTAATTAAAGCACTCGAAGACGCGCGTGTTGTGGCGGATTTAACAGTGAGAGATTCCAACGGTAATATTATTCAATATCTCTATGGTTATGACGGGTTTGCGGCCGAAAAAGTAGAGAAACAATATATTGAAACAGTTGGAAAATCCGATCGAACCATTGTGAACGAGTACAATGTAATGAAAAACGACTTGAAGAAAGGCGTCATTAAATCCATAGTCGATACGATTGACGAAAAGATACTAGCGACCAGAATGCGAGAGTACATTAAATGTCTTATCGCCGATAGGGATTACTATTTCGAACACCTATTTAATGGTATTATTGATAATTCCATCGACGAGACCCCGGAATTAGATACCAATACCAACGTATCAATTGATAACATGGTCGTTTATCCTATAAACATTAAAAGAATTTTGACAAATGTAGAACAACAATTTGAAATACCGCCTAAGACGGATTTAGACCCACTGTACATTTTAGATTCGATTGAGGCGTTAAGAGACACACTAAAATTATCAAAAGTTAGAGAGGTCTATAATACCGAGCTTCTCTTGACCTTATGTCGAATTTACTTAAATCCGAAGCGGTTGTGTATCGAAAAGCACATCTCAAAATCAGCGTTTGACTATTTAATACATAAGCTTCGGGAAGAATTCTTTGACGCTATCGTTGCTAATGGTGAATTAGTAGGAACTATCGCTGGGCAATCGATTGGGGAACCGTCAACGCAGATGACTCTGAATACGTTCCATTTTGCGGGAGTAGCCTCGAAGTCTAGCGTAAACCAGGGCGTACCCAGATTGGAGGAGTTATTATCAGTTACTGAAAATCTCAAGGGGCCAATGAATACCATCGTATTAAAAGAACCGTACTGTTATAGTAAGGAACACACCCAGTCGGTACTCGATAGATTACCCTTAACTTATATTAAGGAATTAGTCTCCTCGACTGAAATTTATTTCAAAAGTTCAAACGCAGACGACGAGTTGCCGAAGCTCCACGCGTTATTTGAAAATACAGAAGACAAGGGGAATATATGCCCATGGGTCTTAAAATTAATTATAAATAGAAGTAAGCTCGCCGATAAGAATATTAAGATGCGCGAAATATATATTGCCATTTCTAAAAAATTCAATACGAATAAAGAAACGGTGAATTGTTATTATTCGGCGGATAATGCATCCTCGTTATATATTAAAATTCAACCCAATATTAAACGCACAGATATACAAGAGGCAGCTAATTGCGAACAGGACAACATGATTGGTTTCCTAAAAACAATGGAAAAGACGATTATGAATGATATTATCTTGCGAGGTATCTCAAAAATCTCGGGGGCGACCATGATTGCGGATGAAAACAACGTAATATTCAAGAACGGGACGTATATTAAGAAAAAGAAATGGACCATTTACACCGAGGGCTCGAATTTACAAGAAATCTTTTCACATACCTTAATCGATAATAAGTTATCCATATCAAACAATATTAAGGAAGTAAATCGCGTATTAGGAATTGAAGCCGCGCGGAATATGCTTTTCCGAGAAATTACCGAAGTATTTGATAACGCCGGTTCATATATTAGCGAGCGGCATATTGCACTTTTAGTCGATGTAATGACGAATCGGGGTCGTATTATGTCGGTGGACAGACATGGAATAAATAAAACAAATCGTGGACCGTTGGCAAAATGTTCGTTCGAAGAGACCCCTGATATTTTGGCGCGCGCCAGCATCTTTAGCGAGGTTGATAAAATGGAATCTGTTTCCTCTAATATTATGCTTGGCCAAGAGGTTCCAATCGGAACAGGTGCGATTGATATCCTATTCGACGAGGAGGCTCACTTTGAGATGGATGAAGCCTTTATCGGGGAGGCGGAGGAGGAGCGCGAATCTGAAAGCATCCTACAGAAGACTCAATATTTGAAGGAATATTGTAAAAAATTATTCGATTAACATATACCATAGTTAGATGCTTATTTTCTTTGCGAACCGCTTGAGCTTTTTAAGTTTCTTTTTAAGGATCGTTTTGAGTTCTCGATTCACGCGCAGTGAATGGATCCGGTTTATATAACAAAATCGTGCGTCTTCTATCTCCTCCTTATCCCGAGGAGCAATGGTCAACAAGGTCGTATCTTCTGTCCAATAAATATAATACATCGAATTATTGATTTTAATGTAAGGATCCGATGGTAAAATCTTGAGAGCGACGCCGGTTTCTTCGAGGAGTTCTCGTTCCGCGCACTCAGTCAACGTTTCCCCTTTTTCGACATGTCCTTTGGGAAGTCCCCACTTCGACGCCTCTGTGTCGTTTTTATTTTTAACAATTAATAGTTTTGTTTGGGCTCTATTCATGATAATTACACCCGCCTTTGGTGGGTAATAGTATTTTTTGTCATTAATTTGAATAATTAGGATATTATCGACCACATATCGCTGTCGCACGGGTCGATCTGTGCTGGGATCCGGTCGATGTGCAGGTATTACATATGTGCTGTCTTTTATGTCTGAGGATACTCCCATTAAAGTATTGACTTATATTAAAGTCAACATATTAATTCAAATTTATTTATTAAAGGATTTCAAGATACGGATGTGCAGTAAAAAACCCGCCGAGTGGGCGGAGATTTTAAATTCGAACATTACCAATGTAAACGCGTCAATAATTATAATTTTGGTACAGTCCACATTTCACACAACTCCGTTTATATATATCATCGTGGGCGGCGCTCTCGTCGCGTGTGAAGTAATGAATACATTTTGAATATATCTCTCTATCGATTGCCCCCAAAGCAAGACGTGCGTCTTTTATTTGTTCTTGGTCTCGTTGTATTTTGCGATGCAATTGGGTTTTCCGTATTAAAAGCAGCTCGATGTTTGAAACACTATCGGCTCCTTTCAATAGTTCCATTATAATGAGTATATTGATACGTATTCAAATCAAATTTATTTAACTCTCCGATAATCCAGGATCGCAATGTATTAACACATATTAACCACAATTATTAAGTCTAATATCTATTGGATTTATTTACCAAATATATAACGTATACAACATTTCCATATAATTTTGATTTCACGACTAGTACACCTCAAATATAAATGTGTTGTTATATACACTACATTGTTAGTGTGTTAATTCATAAAGACGAGATCGCATATTGCTCAAATTTAAATTGCCAAAAAAAACTATCACCTACTATATACTATGCCTTCGATTGTGGCTATTGTTCATACTATTGTCGGGAGGACGCGATAAAACATATTAGTCTATATTGAAATATGTATTTATAATTCTTTAATACCGTGGGATCCACTTTCATTAAATCCACTAGATGTTATCTGAACAAACTCAATCTCATTCGGGTCGATATCCATTAAACTGTGACATCCTATGTAGGACATGCCGGAGCGAATTCCACCTTCGATTTGTTGCAAAATATCTTTCACTGGGCCCTTAAATGGTACATATCCCTCGACTCCCTCTGGGGTCATATTTTCAAGTAGCGCCGTGTCTGTTCCCAGTTTTTTAGCCTTACTATAATTTGAAATTACCCCAGCCATGCCCCGTATGACCTTCACTTTTTTATTTAGTTTCGTATATACGGCACCGGGAGTTTCTAATGTTCCACTCAACATCCCTCCTAGCATTGACGCGCTCGAGCCCACACACAGCGCTTTGAATATATTTCCAATTGTCCCATTGTGTCCACCGTCGGCGATTACCGTTATGTTTTTAATACGTGCAGCTTCCGCGCATTCCGCTACGGCGGTTAATTGTGGAACACCACATCCAGTTTGGCGACGTGTAATACAGATACTACCCGGACCAATACCCACTTTAACACAATCTGCCCCAGCATCCGCCAGGTAATTAACACCCTCTGCCGAGCAAACATTCCCCGCGATAATATCCATACTTGGGAATCGCGCCTTCAGAGTTCGTACAGCATCCCCGCATAATTTGTGATGCCCATGAGCAACATCTACACATAATATATTTACTCCAGCATCTATTAAAGCGTTGGCCCGCTCCATATAATCGCCTCTGACACCGACCGCCGCCCCTACAACTAATTGTTCATTGGCATCTACATTAAATGGGGAATTTATTATTTGGTCTTTATCAATTTGCGTAGGATTTCGATACATTAAGTCTTTTAATGTAACAAGTCCAATTAAATACCCAGCCGCATTTAAAATAGGCACCTGTTCAATGCGGTTATCCAAACAAAGGGCCAATATCTGTCGTTCGTCTTCTTTATCGAGATCATGCATGACTGTGTATGTAATCAATTCGGTGGTCATAAAATCTTTAACTTTCTCGTCGCCCCGCTTCCGCCGCATTACGGTATAACGCGCCATGTCCCGAGTCGTTAGCACACCTATTGGCTTTATTGGCGTATCTATATTTGGGGGTGATATTCCCACCTTCGGTATAATTAATAAACTACCAACACTTTTAGCAGCCATGAGGGCAATTGCGGTTCCCATATCACATTCAGCTGAAACTGTATATGGGTGGTCAATAAAATGATTCGTATATCGTTTCACACGTTTAACCATTTCAACCTGGGCATCTATTGTGCAATATCGATGGATAATTCCCAGCCCGCCCACTTTCGCAATCGCAATCGCCATTTCATCCTCAGTGATCGTATCCATATTTGAAGATATAATCGGCAATTTAAGAGTAATATTTTTTGTAATAACGCTTTCTAAACAAACATGGCGACGACTCATGACATCTGAATATTTTGGTTTAATCAAGACGTCGTCGTAAGTCAAAGCTTTCATTAATAGCTTCGAAGGTATTATTGTTCATACGTACAAGAGTTCTCAAATTTTAATCAATTCATATTTACGCCGTTGACACTTTAAGATGATATCTACCTTTAATCAATAACCATTTTGTTAAAAATAAGTACATAATTAGTATGTGTATTTAAATAGGTTTATTCAAATATTTATTTTATTTTTATATATATATGAGCAGACAATTGAATGATATTATTCCTTACTCTAAATTAGCGGATTTCTCATATATATTTAAAAATAAAATAATACCAATTATATATATAAATTTAGAAGCGGCGGTTAAAAGAAATGAAATGTTTGTACAAAATTGTGAAAAAGCTAACAATATAATTAAGGAGTCGGGTTTTAAATTTAACATACACCGATTGGACGCTGTAAATATTACTAATTCAACAGAAAAAATACCACCTTTGAATTCACAACACCTTGGAGGCAGAACTCGTGCGGAGCTCGGCGGCGAACTGGGATGTCTAGTATCTCATATTAGAGCAATACAATACGCACATACTTTAGGATATGAGAACTGCATTATATCTGAAGACGATACGGATATATCTATTTTGGCGACATATTTAACTAAATTTCTACATACTCTCCAGTATGTACCCCGGGACACCGGGATACTACAATTAGTCACGCACGGCGACGTCTATAATAGAGTCTCGATACTTAGGCATTACACGGGGGCCGGGTCGACCGCCATGTATTTAATTACAAAACAGGGCATTAAAGACGTTTTAAGTACACTACTTCCAAATAATATTATTACATTTTTAGACGCACGTTACATCTCTGACGGCCAAGTATATAACAGTACACCCACATATACAACCAACTTTCCCTTTGCTCAAATCCAATGCGAAGAGAGCTCAATTCATCCGGGACACTGTCCCTCACATCTCGCTGCGTATTCTCGTATAGCCGAGTTTAGAGAAAGGTATAACATCACTCGCGACTACGTTGCCCAGCGTTTAGCTAATTTTGATACAAGTCATTTTGTATTTAAGAAAACATCCAATTATTTATTGTTTACCTCATGTGGCGATCATTCTGTATACTCAAACATATGCAATAGTGCAGACGGTTGGAATAATAATAATATTGACTTGGTAATTGTCTATTATGGGACATCTGAAATTATATACCAGAAGCTCCTAACAATAACACCCTATGTGATTAAATATAAGGGACTAAAGCATGATAATTTCTTTTTATTTTATAAAACTTTTACTGAAATTGTAGATCTATACGAATATACCGCTATATTTGACGATGATCTTATGCTGTTTGACGATGCTACAATTCATTCACTGGTTCATTATCACGACTTCAATATAAAACAAAACTCAGATATTTTATTAAAGCTATTTCCGATGTGTAGTGCGAGCGGGGTAAATATATTAGGACCAGCGTGTGGATCGGTAGAAGGTATCTCAATCGCAAGCTCGTGGAAGATAACTCACCGATCAAAGATCAATAATGCGCACGTTTCAAACATCATTGAAATCGGCTCACCTATATTTAATAATAAGTTCTTAAAATATTTAATGTTTATATATGAATATCACTTTGAACAAATTCCGTCTTGGGGATTTGACTTACTCTATAGTCGTTTGCTCGGTGAGTTTACTCAAGAAACCGTGTCTGATAAAGGCGTACATCAGCTAATTTTTGACGAGTTCTACTATTTAAATCCAACTTTAAAATTTAAAAATATAGAAGCGAGAGAAGTACATTCGTGGCGAGGCCCTCGCTGGGAAGGAGTCCTACCTCGAGGACTATATCGTGAAGCGCTCGGCCCACCCCTGATGTCCGATGAAGAGGCTGCGTGGAACGCATTTGCGGATAGTCATAATTTATCAAGGTCATTACCGCAGGTGCGCATTGAGAAATAAAATAATTAAGATGGCTAATATATGGTGATACAGGTTAGAAACACTCTTTATCAGAACTAAGCTGTGGCTTGACTAAGTCATTTACTAACACTTCTCCCACTTTAACAGACGCGTCGTGTTCCGTAATCGTTTTTTTTTTTATTTTGTCGGCCATTTCAAGCATATACTTCAATCTATCATAATCATAACTAGTGCTAATCGCAATCTTAAAAATTGTGGGGTGCGCTTCGTATAACGCACTATGGACGGTCTTCATATCGTCATTGAAGATGTCTACTGGTTTTTTGTTCTTCCTATAAAGGGTGTTAAGCGTTAGCGAGTCCTGTAATATACTTTCCATTTTAGTAAAAAGCAAAGAAGACTTTATATGTATAAAAACGTACGCTTTCTTTGTCTAAAAGTTTTCCATCTTCATTGTAGATGGAAAAAATTGATGAATTAATGCGAAATCTCAAGCGTCCGTTGTATACAGAAACGATACATTTAATTTGCGATAGTGGGGCATTCAATGGTGGATATTTATACGGTATCCTCTTGTATATTCGCCGCCTAGAGAGAGATAAATTTATATCGGTGGGCAAAATATCCGGTTCAAGTATTGGGGCTGTAATGGCGGTCGCGTATGCAACACATAAACTAGAGGAGGTCTATAATATTTACGCGGCCGTTAAAGACGTGTTTAAAGATAATTTCTCACTTAACGGCTGGATCGAAATTATCCATACATTTATATTAACACTCGATGAAGACGCATGCACTCATCTTACAGATAAAATATTTATAAATTATTTTAATATTACCACATTTACGGAAGTCGTTCAAAGTAAGTTTTCAAGTAACGAGGACTTAGAAAATGCATTAATTTACAGTTCGTTTATACCCTATATGATAAATGGCTCGCTTGCTCTTAATAATTTTATAGACGCGGGCAAGCCGCACATATTCCCCGAACGTACTATTGACGATACGCGTATTTTATTTATAAAACTAACTCAATTTGGAAAATTAAAAAAAATGATGCACGTTAAATGCGAGAACAACATTTCAGAGAGAATGATCGAGGGGATATTGGACTTTCATATGTTTTACAAATGTGGTACGTCGACCACGCTATGTAGTTGGGTTAATAATTGGTCGATGTACGAGTATATTTGCTATAGAACCCGGCAAATAATAACCTTTGTTATTTTTATGATTATGTTTATATTAAATAAAATTCACTTTCGGATACCGAATAGTATTAAAACACATTACCTGTATAGTAGCATAAAGGAACTGAGTTATAATATATACACTGACCTATTTGTCTTATTTTATAATAGCTGATACCAAATTTCGTTATTAAACTAGACGGAGGCTCGAGATCACTCATCTTTGCTCGTTATATAATGCTTATAATGATTTTTAATTATAAATATTATGAGGGTTTGAAATTTACAAATATTAATCGGATCATATTATATAACAAATTGCGTTGTATTAAAAAAAGCGGTAGTTTCACCCGCGTTTGGGCGCGCTGTGCACGTGTGATTCATTATGTAGTTTGCCACAGAACCATACGGCTTCCACATTGATATATCACCAGTATGGACAGAACATATGCGAGTTAATATGTCTAATTGGTCGGATAATGTAATTCGGGTGCTTATATTTTGATAGCTATTGGATAGCGGTGTATATGTGGTCGGGACATCACTTTGGATTGTTTTTATATAGTTGATTGTGGGTTGAAAATCGGTGTCTCGCATACGACAGTAATCGATAAGTAATTTTCTAATAGAATATTTATTTTTTTCAAGCATTAAAAATATAACCGAGACGCGCCGATCATCACTATGGTTTCGTTTAACGTTTACACGTTCGAATTCTAAGAAAGAATACTCGGTTGTATTTGCTCGATTAAGAGAATCGAGGACTTTGGATATAATCTCCTTCATTTCGGATCGCAAGGGGCCGTCGAGGGTCCGCTCATTATACACTTGCATTTCGGTTACGTTTTCAATATTCACATGCGTGTTGCCTGTCATCGAATTATAAATATGTAATATATTGTTTAAATCTTTATTATTGTATATAAAATCGGAATATGTTGGTGCATAGTTTGGGTAAAAATTTTCGCACGTAGGAAGTGTACATGAAATTATTAAGGTTATGGTTATAATAATAAGAATAATAAAAATATAGTTCATTATTATAAACACATATTTATTTTCCGCGTCAATATATAAACCATCCCGACGGGCATAGGTAGATTAATTGCCGTAGCGCAAACCACTCTCGCCGCCGATATAATCAATAATATTATAATACTTTAAAAATATGGACACATTATATCGATAATCACTAGGAGAGTCAAGTATAATATCCACTGCACATTTATTTAAATCAGCAAACTGACAGTTTCCAGTCGGCTGTAATGTAGAATTGTCTAAACAGAAACTATATAAATAGTTGCTCCCCGTACCTGCGGTTGGAAACGTTCGATATTTTTCCAATGTGTTATACACTACGCTACCACGCATCTCTTCTCGGACATCGTTATTAAACATTATACCAATGGCACGTATAGACTCGCGCGAATCAATTGGATAATAATCGCTCGTATATTCGATAATGGCATCGCAATTTGTACATTTGTCAGCAGAATTTACGGATATATCTACGGAACACCCCTGTATATAGATATTATTTAACGTGCATAAATAACCCAGCCGCTGCATGGTATCGCGGTCGTCTTGGGTGATTGTGTACGGTGTTTGTAATGAATTCCAGACAGGATGACCGGACGTATAATTCTGCAATGTGATTGTATCGCTCGGACTGTACCCGCTCCCAGCAGCTAAAATATCAATCGATCCAATCTCCATACTACATTCCGCCTCAGCATGTCCTCTAATACAACCAGGATGAACGGTGCAGCCGTATCCACCCCCGTCGCCACTGATATCTAGTGTATACCGATTATTAAGTATGTCCGAATTCGCCCCTTTTATCCCAACGATTGTATGTTCTAAGATTTGAAGTGGATACCCATGTGTATCCCTAGCCAACAGCTTATATGTGGAATACCGACTGTCTAACTCTTGGCCAATGTCCATTATTTTTATGATTGGTTGTCGGCCTATCGAGACTCGGGTGTGCCGACTGCATACGATATCTTCGACAACAATGGTTGTATGTAAGCCCGCCCCACATCTAAAATCCGCCGTATTATATATATTTGCGGATTTTAACACATTAACATAATATGTATCCCCCAATCGCCCAGATTCGCCGTATACTAGGCGATCTTCTACTAATATAGTATCGTTTCGATAGATACACGATATATCGTGAACGTTGCACGGAGTTCGGGAAACCAGCTTTGTTATATGGCCACCTATATCGCATATTGGTGCCCCCACGAAACCAACAGACTCCCTCATTAAGCGAGTACTTTTATTTTGACACAGACTTCGGTAATTATCCGGAACCGAACATTCCGTATTTATTACGTTTAATTTATGCTGCTCCGGAAAGTGTATATTTCGAAGACTTTTGTCTAGCACTATATTGGCCGTATCGTAGTAATTTTCGCCGCCGTCAAGAATATCAATACCAATTACCCTTCCATTTTTTATAGTAGCGCGAGCTGACCCACCCGACCCACTCGTCGATTGTATTGAAATATTCGGCGGCGTGTCAAAACCCGACCCCCCGTCGAGTACATTACATTTAACAATACGGCCACCTTTTAAAATAACTTCGGTTTTTAAATCTTGACCACTGTCCAATTCTACGGCGAGATACACTTCGGATGAACGGTCAGTCAGAATACATAGTGGTGGCTGTTTATACCCGGCTCCCCTATTTGTAATGCGCATGTCTGTTATAAAATTATTATATAATGTTTTAGCATGTTCCGTCATTTTTTTCCCCCCCGACAAGACTTTAAAACCAGTAAGTTGCCCGCTACGTTTAACCTCTAAACAGGGTGTAAGACAATACAACTCTCCATCCCTGATCGTATATTCAACAAGGGGGACGATGAATCCTTGTTGCCGCTCAATCAAAACTTCCATATACTCAAGTGTATTTGAAACATTAGAGTGTATTTGATATTTAATTGACGAGATATCGAATAATGAGGCGTATTGTAGTGGTGGGTATAAAATCATAGTCTCGCTGTCATCTAGTGGATAACATTCGTCGACTATGATTTCCCGATCGGGTATATGTCCCAGTATTAATTTATATTTTGTATCGATATTTCGATGCGCATCCTTGATTATATACACGTCTGCGTCCACGCTCACGTGGGTCGTATTGGGTCCGGATATATATATTTGATTAAACCCCTTCGTTCCACTTCTTAATAGAATGGGACCACTTATATCAAGTTGTCCATTTTCAGTAATAGGAGTGTTAAATTGTTCAACTATGCGGACGTCGTGTACTGAATCCGACCGTATTGTATACGATACTAGTGTGCATATGCAGGATTCGCTGTAATTATAGCCCACATTCCTGCAAACAACCCGATATAACCCGGGTTCTATATTTAACAATTCAATATCGCCACCAAATCCACCCTTGTCGAGGACGATATGAGCACGCAGCGTCGTTATATTATAATCTAATATACCCTCTATAATTGCATCCTCATACTCCTCCTTGTTGGAGCTATGAGTAATATTTGGAATAATAATATCTTCCCGGATATGTGGTCGGGCATAATCACTCTTTTTTGTATACTCATTCGATAGTTGTTTACATATAAAAATGGGGCGCTCTCGGTAACCCTTCCATATATGATGTGTATGTTTAAATTGTACGCTTTGAATCTCTTCCTTCGCGACAGTATAGCGCACGTAAGGTCCGATCGGTCTAGAGGTACCACCGTAATCAAATTCAATTATACACTCAGCGCCGGATCCCCCGTGATCAATTTCAACCGCAACCTCGGCGCCCTTGGGTATATTTTCTTGCTCTATTTTAATTGGCCCAGACACATGGTCCCCCAGTGTATAATACATATCCTTTAGATAATGATTCGCATACATATCTATTGAAAGGAGCGGTGAAACCCTTGATAATAAAAATAGCACCTCCTGAGTACGAAACAATACTGTCGATTTACTGTCGTATTCAGTAATTAACACTACGTTAACCTCGATATTGTCGATATATACACGCACCGTATCCCCTATCTTAAAATAGTTAGCGGGATAAGATACACATATTCCGTGCTGATTTGCGCCTGCGTTATCATCGGAGATCTCTGCGTGTATCATTGAATGCGTTATATCGGTGGTGGCATTTAGAATAACCATGAGAGGTGATACGATGGGTGTCCACGGTTCCGCGACACGCTTAAGGGGGATTATCTCGCCGTTTGCGCGTCCAAGGCATACGTCAAATAGTTCAGTGATCGATTCTCGTGGATTATCAAAATGAATTATAATCGATGCTGATTGTATATCAAAGTCCATGTACGAATATACAATATCCGCGTGCAGTTCTTTGAGATGTAGCACGCACTGGCTCATAAAGTCGTCTACAGGATCAGCCATAAGTGCGAATAGTGGATCGATTGAATTTCGTAAATCTTGTTTCGCGTCGATGTTCAAATTAAGCAAAGAATAATGTGGAGGGATTAATTCTAATGTCGCACAATTTGGTTTAAGCACGTCCCGTGAACCATGGATATCATGCACAACGCACCCGAGTCGGATAACTGTATGTTTAGTTAAACCCTTCCCCACAGAGAGTATACTGGGGTTATTCCCTCTAAACTCGGCGACTGGTGGGAAAATGGTGTGCATGGGGTCAAAGAACGATATACTTGGGAATGTTTCGGAGAAATTCTTATTTGCGGCAGAGGGTATAATCGAATTAAGTTCACCCCCTATATAAATAATTGGATCAGTCTCGTCGCGACTCTTAACAATTGCTAGTCTGTTGAAGAATATCATCGCGCCTAAATGAATCACGGGCGTAAATGCGTGCGTTTTACAGTTGCCGATATATATATTTGGCGCCGAGGTATATCCAGTCCCTCGCTCACGCACATATAAGTCTCGGATATAGTTCAAAGATTCTATCTGGATTATTGGCACGTCTGTATAGTCTGTGTCGTCCTGTATCATTATATCTTGTATAGTCGAACCATTCAGTATAACCTTGGCGGCGACGAGGCGATTATTTATGTAGATATTCGGGACTGAGTAATAATTATCACTGTGAACTACCTTAACCTGTGAAATTTTTAAATTGAGGGAGAGTGTGCCACCGGTACCCGTCTCCGAGCGAAGCTCTATTGATGGTGTCGAATGGATATAATGAATATTCCTCAGAAGTTTGATACTTAATATATTCCCGGACGAACCAATTTGTGTACTAAATTGAGGTGAATGTAATATAACCCCATTTGAATATAAGAAGGCGCCGATATAGTTGCACCAATAACAAGAAAGTTTATTATTCGCCAGTGCTTCGTTCTCCGCCATTCGTATTAATGTATTAAACGACGCGTCTGATATGTCTGTCGCATACCGGAAATTCGTGTTGTTGTTCCATTCATTATACATATGGTTATCCGTCCGTTTGGCGATAATATACATCGACTGCACGGGGTGATATTCATTTATATGAAGTCTATTTTTCCCGATTATATCTGAAAAATTAAGCCGCTTTGTTAAACTAAAGAGTTGACTAAATGAATCATTCGCAAACCGCAATCGTTCCTGGCTATCTAAAAATACATAATTTATTTCTAAGCTTGGGGTAATCTTGACATCCGTTGGCGCGACACAGTGCGAATCGCGGTGGTATGATATGTGGGGGCAGTTGGGGCCCAGTGAAGATTCCTGGCCAATTTTATATATTTCGTTCAGCGATTTTAATTGAATTTCTATAAATATTTCTCGCCGCGGCATCGAAATCAACGGTAGCACGTTCTTTTCCCTAAAAAAACAAAACAACAGGGGGACATTTAGTGTAAAACCTTCGATTGTAGTTGTCGCCGTAGCGTTATCATAGCTTGGGTGTAATCGATTATTTCCAATTAAAATATTAAACAGATTCTCTTTGTCTTTTGGTAATTCTAAATTTTTATACAGCTGCAGGAAGTCGCCATCTATTTCTTCAATTAAAGAGTCGTCCATATATAAGCGCGCGCTGTTAATCATCGATGTTCCGAGATCATCTACCCATTTAAAATAACCAGCATACTCTATTTTTGGTACTGAAATAGTCATACTTATAAAATTAATTAAATCCGCATAACGAGGGAGCCTAAATTTATACACAGTTGGTCGGCTCAGTTCTACATGAATATTCTCATAAAAATCGAGCTCTATTGATTGCATCGCGAAGTCCGTATGCTGTTTATAGACAGACTTCCAAAAACAAATTTTGGGATTGTTTATTAAGAGCGCATCGCGTGCTCCTCGGTGACTTAATTTTATATGACCCTTTGGCATATTGAACTACTATAGACATTGTTTTTTATATCGCTTTTAAAACTAAATAAATCCTGTTTCCATGCACGGGACAACATAATCGACCACTTTATAATAATTACTTAAAATAAACATACCTATAATTAACTAATGTCTGCGAATATTACTAAATATACGCTCGCTTCAATAGATAATATCTCAAAAAGTTTCAATGGGAAGCTGAATAAAAATATTATTGAGATGTTGCTTCAAATAAAAAAGAATGGCTGTTTTTTAAAATATACCAAGCCTATTAATATTCAGTATACCGATTTCACCTCAAATGTCGACAATAAACAACAAAACATTAACCTTTTCAAGAAAAAGGTGATCTCGTATCTAAATAAACTTACTAGTGTAAATTTTTCTAAAATGCTAGCGCTGATAAAAACGCTCCTAGATGATACTAAATCATTAGACATTGATTATAAACTACTTGTCGACATTATTTTCGAGAAGGCAATTGAGGAAAATATTTATAGCGCGATATATGCTAAGCTACTATATAAATTAATCAAGGACGAATCCTCTATCGCTGACCTAACCGTATACATTGAAACCAAATCAAAAGATTACTGCCCAACTGGCATTTCGGTCTCAAAAAAAAATACCGGGGATACCGAATATGACTTACTTTGTCAGAATAACAAGGAGAAAAGAGCACTCTTAAACGGGATTGTATTTATTAGTAATTTATTTAATTTCAGCCTAGTATCGTATGATTTCGTGCGTGTATATTTTAGTTCCTTAAACGAAATCATCGCGGAGGAAACAGAAATCAGTGAAATTGGATTGTACCTCGATACCATGTGTGCGGTGATGAATACATGTGGTGCATACTTGAAGAAACATGATCCGGAGGACTTTCATGATAATTTCATAGCAAGTCTGTGCGTTTTAAGCAAGGATAAAAAACGCGTATCGACTAAATACCGCTTTAAACTAATGGATACAATGGACGCATTAGCCAAATAAGATTCTCTTCAGTATATCCCTACTATAATTTGGAGCGCGGGCGCATGCGCCCGCGTCCAGTATAACACAATTCGAGCGCTCGCTTTGGATACAGCTCAATATTAAAGTTCCGAGAAGTAATAATGGATACATGTGTACATTATAATGGACCTACCCATATACATTTGAGATATATATCTCAAATTTATTTAGTAATCGTAAACTAAGACACGTTTCGTGGCTATTGTATATCTGCGAAACAGTAGCCTTTTATTTGGCCGAAGGAAGCCAGCTCAATTCACCGTCTTCCGCAGTGGATAAGCTGCTATTGATTAACTTATACTTAGTGGCCGTCTGCATTGTGACAATAAAAGCAATTGCTATCATTATTGCTAAACCCGGGTCGCGTAGGGACATAAATACGATCATGAACGCAAAGCCGATTCTAACAAAAATATTATCAAATAGAATCGTGAGCGATATTGGTAATTTGGGTGCGGCGAGCGCGGCATATAATACTAAAAATATCTTTAGTGCGGTATTAATATATACATTATCTAATCCTCGGTTAAAGTTCGTTTCCAACGA
>TARA_B110000211_G_scaffold122796_1_pt1 | contig 15786 bp, 11 predicted proteins | sample TARA_B110000211 | Tara Oceans TARA_B110000211 (sample SAMEA4397516) | marine metagenome | biome: Polar Biome; feature: [DCM] deep chlorophyll maximum layer (ENVO:01000326); material: water (ENVO:00002006), including particulate matter (ENVO:01000060) such as... | depth 30 m
TTTTTATTTAGAAGTAGGCTCTAAGTTGAATACTTCCAGAGTGGATCGTGTTGGTGTTTTTACTGTCTCTTCCGAAATAAGATACATTTGCATCGAGATATTTGGTAATTCGTTTCTGAAATAACAGTCGCCAAGTGAAGTTCACACCAGGCTGCAACCCTTCCAAAATTTGATAGGCAACCGGAGAAAATGCACTTCCAGTAAAATCATTGTTTATGTAGTTGAATTCGCCATTTATTGAGATCTTTTCAGTGTTGGCATACGAAAATGAAAACCCTAAATTCTGTTGGTCCAATGTTTCCATTGCGCCCAATGAGTTCGCCTTATTTGAGAACTGATAAAACAGCTCGAAACGCGTTTGATTATTTAATAAATAAGAGATTTTCGGATTTATTTCGTACGAATTAAGAAGGTAATTTCGACTGGCAAAATTTTCAGAGATGCTTTCATTGCTTCCTATAGAACTTTTTAGATTCGTCAACCATGTTTTCCGCAATTTATGACTGAAGTTAAACTGGTGGCTTTGTAATTTATTTTCTTGCTGGCCCAAGGATAGTAAATTACTATTAGCGGCTGAAATAAATGTATAGCTGCTTGTAAAATGTTGTTTTCCTCTATTATAAAACAATGCATTCCTAAAATTGAGATTTAATCCGAGTTGGTCATCACCTCCATCTTGAAATGGGTTCACATCAAATGTATTGTTTTTGCGACGCACTTTCCTCTCTAGCACATAAGATGTTTGATTGTAAAAATGTGAAAGGAGCTTAAAGACTCCTCGCTTTTTGGACCAAGATTGTGGGTTTAAAGTCAACGTCTGGCTAAACTTATTTTCTCGAATTTTCTGAAAAACTTGATTTGGCAACAATACCCGAATATAGGCTGCTTCATCTTGAAATTGTGCTATTTCGAACTCATCTAATTCCTGAATACCATTTTCATTATAGTCATTCCAAGTGTAAATTCCATTTCCGGGATCCACTTGTATATAAGTGAACTCCTGCTGCGCAATAACTCCGTTGTTCGTTTCTAAAGCCGTGTTTAATCGAACGGTACCATCAAATAATGATTGATTATAAAGGATTCTAGAGTTTAATGATTTTTCATCTTCGTCAATACCGTCTTTGTCTTTTAAGACCCTATAATTTGCATAAATTGAGAGTTGCGAATGGGTTGTATTCACCGGTCTTGATTTTATATAATAGGTGTTTGATGAACTTACGTTCTTTAGTGCCGAACTGCGCAAACTGTCATTCGTGCGAAATTGGTAGCCCCCCGCTAAAAACACCTTGGTGCTATCGCCAATACCAACGAAGCCTTCATAGGCATTGAACTTTTGGCTAACAGGGGTTAAACTATCATTGTATGTTGCTTTTACTTGATTGTTTTCAATGGATACCTTTCCGCCGATCCAGGTGTTTTTTGATGCGTAGGTGGTTCTGTTATGAAACCTAAAAAATGTAGAATTTAATTGAGAACCTTCACTGTTAAGATAACTGGCATTTGTCGTACTGCGAATTTTTTCAGAAATGATTCCTGAAGTAACTTCATGCCTGCCTCCTTTAAAGTTGTCAGAATAATTTAAATTTTGAAAGCGATACGAACCACTACCAATCTTAGGGTGTTCAACGTCTACACCTGCAGTAATTAAGCGTTGATTACCAGAAGGGTTTATAAGGTTCCAATCTCTTGCAAATTCAATATTGTATAAATTTTCAATACTCCGAAAGTCTTCGTTTATATAATTTAAGGACCCAAAACCAGCCACTTTTAATGAGTCTGATGTTTTGAGAATTGACTGATTAACATGGACCCGTCCAGCAAAACCATCGTTGTTTTCGTTGTCGATATTTGAAAATACATTGAGATCGTTTACACTACCTGCAACTTCAAAATCAATTTTAGTCTTTTCATTAGGGTGGTAACTACCGTTTAAACCGCCCACCTGTAATTTCGTCGGAGCACTTAACCGAATGATTGGTTCATAGCTGCCTTGCGACACCCCATTTATTGGCACAACATATTCATAAATGCGGTTGATGGCGTTGCTATTGTTTAAAATATAGTCCCCTAAATTTTCACCTAGCAGGGTAAATCGAACATTAAATAATTCATCTTCAGGGTTGGTAGAAAAAATAAAGATTTCTTCGCCATTTATACGTTCTTTTCTGTATAAAATTTTGTTTTCTGAAAAGGTGTCTGAGACAGCAGATGGTGCTGTCATTTGTGTTGTATCATCACCTGCGGCTTGCAGAATGTCCACTTGCTCTTCAGATAGACTTTGTTGTAAGGGTTGGTTTTTAGCATCGTTTTCAGAATACACATACACCCCAATGTCGAGCGTTTCACTTGAATAATTTCCCCCACCATAACCAATAAATCTTGTGTAATTTCGATCGGTATATTGGTATTCAACAGTAATTCTCATCGCAGCAGTTATCGGGTAGGTCGCGTTAAACTTTAACTCTCCCGCATTGTAATCGATTATATAATCTTCACTTTCACCACGTTTTAAAAGAAGTCCGTTCACATACACTCGCTCACTGCCAGAAACTATGAGAATAAACAGTTCTCCGTTCGGGCCAACAAGTTTATAAGGTCCTTGATTTCCTTCTTGGCCCACAAATAAACTCCTGGCAAAGATCCCTCTTACCAAGGCACCTGATGCGAATGCTGAAGTCTTAGCCCCACTTTCATGATGGACTGTTCCTCCCAGCGAAATTCCCTGTACTTTTTTTGTAAACCGCCCAAAATAACTGCCTTGATTTTGAAGATCAACATCGCCCGCTCTTATATTCCAATTATCACTGTATAGTTCAATAAAAATCTGGTCAAATTCATCTAGGCTTTGCGAATATCCTCCTTCCTGAGTTGGGATGTTGGCGTCTTGTATAGAGGCTCTAATTGAAACTTTGTCAGTTAATTTTCCAGTAATTTGAAGGTCTAATTCAGAATTAACGACTGCATTTTGATTGTTTCCAACCGTGATTCCTCTTGAGATGCTTCCGCCTGTATTTAATCCTTCAAATGGAGTGAAAGCATTCTTTGTATTGCTTTTCTGAAGTGAATACAATCTATCTATACTTCCCGTATTTTCAACAATAATTTTTGGGTCTAAGACAAAATAGTCTCTTGTTAAGAATTCTGGATAGCGTAAATAATCAATCACCAAACTATCTTTTGTTTGCTGTATCTTTTTAGAAAACACTACAGTTCCGTTCTTAAAATCTGCCTTATAATCTAATGTGTCTAGCTTTTTCCCTGTGAAATCTTTAATCTGAAACCTGTAAGGATTGATGCTTACGGTATCTAAAACAAGCGTGTCGACAACGGCAATCTTTTTACTTCGATAGTTTGAAGGGTCATCTTGCGAATAAGCAAGAGCACCAATACAAAATATAAAAAGAAAGAGATATAATTTCATTACCTATACAACTCATCACATCGCAGTTTATTTTGTTAGTTCTTTCTTGAAAATATTCTGGCAATGTTCCTTGTAAAAATACAATGTTATTTATATTAGTAGCTTCTAATGTAGATTCCTTTCCTTTGAGAGAAATAAGAACGGGATTCTTAAAACTGCGTTTTTCAACTATTTTTTGATCCTATCATGAACCTATAAAATGTTACAAATTTGAAAATAATCTCATACAACGTAAACGGAATAAGAGCTGCGATGCGCAAAGGTTTCATCGAATGGCTAAAGCAAGCAAATCCCGATGTTATCTGTATCCAAGAAACCAAGGCAACGAAAGATCAGGTTGAAGTGGAACAAATCGAGCAGGCAGGATACCATCACTATTGGTTTAGTGCCGATAAAAAGGGATATAGCGGTGTGGCCATATTTTCAAAAGTAAAGCCGAACCACGTAGAATATGGAACCGGAATCTCACATATGGATTTTGAAGGGCGCAACATTCGATTAGACTTCGATAAGGTTTCGGTGATGAGTTTGTATTTGCCTAGTGGCAGCAATGTTAGCAGGATTGAGTACAAATATAAATTTATGGATGATTTTTTGGAATATGTAAATCAGCTTAAGAAAGACATTCCAAATTTAGTGATTTGTGGCGATTATAATATCTGTCATGAGGCAATAGACATTCACGATCCAGTTCGCAATAAGAAGGTGTCTGGTTTTCTTCCCGAGGAACGTGATTGGATGGGGCGTTTTATAGGCAGTGGTTTCATTGATTCATTTAGATATTTCACGAAAGATCCTCATCACTATACTTGGTGGAGTTATAGAGCGAATTCTCGAGCCAATAATAAAGGCTGGCGTATTGATTACAATATGGTATCCCAACCGCTACAAGAAAACCTGAATCGCGCCGTTATATTAGCAGAAGCTAAACACAGTGATCACTGTCCGCTTTTGGTAGAATTAAAGTTTTAATTCTGAAAAGAACCCACAAATCTTATTTTATGCGAAACAAAATTTTCTTAGGAGCTTGCCTTCTCGTGCTTACCGCTTCTTGCGTATCATCTCAAATCTATGAAGATTTAAAGAATAAAAACACCACTCTTCAAAGTGAAAATAAATCGCTCCTGACCCAATTAGATGGGTTGAAGGGGAAGGGTGATGTTTATAGCATTGCAAATCTTCGGAAAGAAATTGACAGGTTGAATTCAGAAAAAAGCAGGTTGGCAATGGATTTGGAAGCTGCTGAAAGAAGTTATCAGAGAATGAAAACATCCTATGAGGCCTTGGAAGCAAACAGCGATTCGGTTTTAGCTGAAAACCTTGAAAGAAATCGAAGACTATTGATACAGCTTGAAGAAAAAGAAAGGGCTTTGGCCATGGAAGAGGCAAGGCTTAAAACCATGCAAAATGAACTGCAGTCACGTTCGAAGCGAGTCGCTGAATTAGAGGAAATTATTGCCTCTAAAGATGCGAAAATGAAAGCTCTAAAAGATGCTATTTCTGCCGCATTAACAAATTTTGAAGGGAAAGGCCTCACGGTCGAACAACGCAATGGAAAGGTTTATGTCTCTATGGAGAATAAGTTGCTTTTTCAGAGTGGGAGTTGGCAGATAAACACAAGGGGAAGAGAGGCAATAATGGCCTTGGGCGAGGTGCTTTCGAACAATAAGGAAATCGCTGTGCTTATTGAAGGGCATACCGATAATGTCGCATATGGCGGGAATGGTCCCCTTGCAGATAATTGGGATCTTTCAGCCAAACGTGCAACAGCTGTAGTCTCTATTTTGACGTTAAACCCAGAAATCCCCAAAGATAATTTAACGGCTGCCGGCAGAGGTGAATATGCTCCAATAGGACCGAATAATACTTCCGAAGCGCGCGCAAAAAACCGGAGAATTGAAGTTGTTTTAACACCCAAACTGGATGCGATAAACAAACTATTAAATGAAATATAATTTCCGTTAGATGAAATACACCAAACTTCCAAATACATCTCTTACAGTAAGTAAATTGTGCCTGGGTACAATGACTTGGGGAAGGCAAAACACGGAGTCTGATGGACATGCGCAGCTGGATGTTGCCTTAGAAAAAGGGATTAACTTCGTGGATACGGCCGAAATGTATTCAGTGCCATATTCAGATGAAACCCAAGGGAGTACAGAACGAATCATCGGGAGCTGGCTCAAAAACACAGGGAATAGAGATCAGATCATTTTAGCTTCTAAAATAGCAGGGCCTTCTCGTGGATTGATATCTATCCGAAATCCTTTAGACTTCAGTGCGGCCGCGATTGACGATGCTTTGCACAAATCTTTGTCACGCCTGCAAACAGATTATCTCGACTTATACCAATTACATTGGCCCGAGAGAGATGTAAATGTATTTGGAAAGCGAAATTATGAATATGGAAGTAATGAAAAATGGGAAGATAATATTGCTTTGGTCCTAGATCGATTAGAAATGCATGTAAAGGCCGGAAAAATTAGATATGTTGGAGCTTCTAATGAGACGCCTTTTGGCTTAATGCGTTATATGGAAGAACAAAGAGGAGGACGAAAGTTGAAAATGGTTTCGACTCAGAATTCTTATAATTTATTGCAACGAAAAGATGAAATCGGATTGACTGAAGTTTTAGAGATGGAAAATATTGGCTATTTGGCCTACTCACCTCTTGCCTTTGGCGTATTGAGTGGGAAGTATTTAGACGGAAAAAAGCCTGTAGGAGCAAGAGTGACGGAGTTTCCAAATTATTCTCGATACAATTCGAAGTCCTCGCTATTGGCAACTAAAAGGTATAGAGATATAGCCCAAAAAAGCGGATTAAGCCTTCCGCAAATGGCATTGGCTTTCGTAAATGAAAGACCGTTTGTTACATCAAACATCATTGGGGCAACAAATATTGAACAACTCACCGAAAATATTGAAAGTATAGATATATCCCTTTCGGAAGATACACTGCGGAGCATTGAAAAAGTACATTCAGAAATACCAAATCCAGCGCCTTAACCAAACAAATGGCGCACTACATCTTGTACCTTCGCAACTTTAATAATATTGATGGCATAACCCTTCTTAGGTAGTTTGCAATATTTAGAAATTACAATAGATTCAAAACCGAGTTTTTCAGCTTCATGGATACGTTGTTCAACACGATTAACCGGTCTAACTTCTCCGGCGAGCCCAACCTCTGCAGCAAAGCACATTCGTTTGTCTATTGCGATGTCAATGTTTGATGATAGCACTGCAGCCACAATGGCCAGATCAATAGCAGGATCATCGACTGTGATGCCGCCAGTGATATTTAAAAATACATCCTTCGCACCCAATTTAAAGCCAGCTCGTTTCTCTAAAACGGCAAGAATCATATTGAGTCGCTTGGCATTGTAACCTGTCGCCGAGCGCTGAGGTGTGCCATACACAGCACTGCTAACCAAAGCTTGAATCTCAATCATCAATGGGCGCAATCCTTCTAAAGTTGCCGAAATAGCCGTGCCACTAAGCTCCTCTTCGTTTTTTGAAATAAGAATTTCTGAAGGGTTTGAAACTTCCCTTAATCCACTTCCTTGCATTTCATAGATTCCTAGTTCATTGGTTGAGCCAAAACGATTTTTATTTGCTCGAAGGATTCTATATACATGGTTGCGGTCTCCCTCAAACTGAAGAACCGTATCGACCATATGCTCTAATATTTTTGGCCCAGCAATGTTTCCATCTTTTGTAATATGGCCTATTAATATTACAGGGGTAGCGGTTTCCTTGGCAAACTTTATAAGCTCTGTAGTCGTTTCGCGAATTTGGGAAATACTGCCAGGACTGCTTTCTATATAGTCTGTATGAAGCGTCTGTATCGAATCAATAACAACGATATCGGGTGCTATTGCTTCGATGTTTCTAAAAATATTCTGAGTTTTAGTTTCGGTGAGAATATAGCAGTTTTCTGAACCTGGAAAGATTCTATCGGCTCGCATTTTTATTTGTTGTGCACTTTCCTCTCCAGAAACATAGAGTGTTTTATAGGGTAATTGTAATGCTATCTGAAGCATCAAAGTACTTTTGCCTATCCCTGGCTCTCCTCCCAGGAGCGTCAATGAACCAGGCACTAATCCCCCTCCGAGAACTCTGTTTAATTCATTGTTTTGAGTGTTTAATCGCGCTTCAACTGCCGTTGATATTTCTGCAATTTTTTGAGGCTTAGCTGCCCGTTTGGAGGTAGGTTCGGTTGTTTTCCAGCTTGTTTTTTCTGCTTTTTGAATAACTTCTTCAACAAGCGTATTCCATTCTTTACATGATGTGCATTGCCCTTGCCACTTTGCAAATTGAGAACCGCAACTCTGACAGAAAAATGAAGTTTTTGTTTTAGCCATATAAACAAAAATAGATATATTTATATTACAAAGTCATATCTCTAGTGAAGCAAAGCCTACTTTTTTTTATTATTTTCCTAGGTGTCAGTTTACAACCAAGAGTTTACTTCAGAAAGCACAATAGTTGCTGCCCTAAAATTAAAAATTGAGCAATCTGAACAAGAAGATGAGCTAATTTGGATGGACAGCTTGTCTAACCTCATCGTTGGCACAACTACCATTGAAAGTAATTATATAGTAAAGGAAACTCAAAGAACTTAATACCCAAAATCATCTTTGATCTTATCGGCTTTTTCCAGCATCAAGTCAACCGTAATAAAGTCCACCTCTTCTTTGTCAAAAGCGGCTTGAAATGTCCTCATTGCTTTTTTCGGGTCACCTGTTTCCTCGTAATAACGACCTAAGAAATAGTCGCCTAAAACCGTGTCCGGGTATTGTCTTTTGGCCAGTGTTGCAATCTCTCGAAGCGATTCCCATTGTTTTTTCTTCTCAGAAGCTCTTCCCGTAGCAATAAAATCGTTCACGCGAATTGGATTGGTTAATCCAAAAAGGTCTTCAATTGTTTTATACTTATTTATCAAGTATAAATGAATAGGGGTTTCTAGCTTTAAGAGAACATCGGTATATTCTTTTTTACTAATAGGCCTATACACTGAGAATATTTTTTCAATCGCATTTGGGATGCCGCGAGCTACTAAAGAGTAGTGTGTAGCCCCTTCAAAATTATCGTAAGAATAATCAAAGGTGTCACTTTTTAATCCTTTTAAGGCGTTGTTTAAGTCTTCAGCAACTTCTCTCAAAGCTCTCACATCATCTGTTCCAGTTGCCAGGTAATAAAATATTTTCGTTTTAATGTTTGGAATTCGGTCAGGAATACTCAAGTCAATCGAAGGTGCCAAGTCTGGACTTAAGTTAATATATCCATTAAATAATGGAGGGTCTTTAAATAGATAATAATTTATAAAATTTGCTGTAAAGTCATGTCCTACGGCAATTAGGAATTTTGCCGTTCTGTAATTGGTATCAATATAAGGAATTAGTTCTAAGCCAATAAATTCGAAAAAATCTGCCCCTTTGTCTGCCGGAAGAAAATTAGAATCATCGTAAGCACAATCATCGTACCTGCTATCCCCTTGCATAATTCCAACGACAATGGATTCTGGCATGTCCTCCCAAAAGGAAAAATAATCAACATTGCCGGCTACGGGCTCAAAAAGGTAATCCCCATCGAGAACAACTACAATAGGATAGACCTTTTCTGTGTTTTCATCGTAGTTACGAGGAAGTTGTATCTTCAATTGACGTGACTCACCCAGCATTGACGAGTTAAACTCTTCATAGATCACTTGAGCCGAAGAACCAACGGTTACTAGCAGACATAAAAGAAGCAAGGTCGTTTTTTTCATAGTGTTGTTTTTATCGAATTTGAAAGATAACAAAATAATTAATCTTTGAGAAAGGTGCTGTCTTTTGATGGCGCCCAATTATGTTTTTGATCGATTGTAAATGGGTAAAATTAGTAACGAAAGACAACCAAAAAATAGTAGGGAGGCAATATTAGAAGTCCAAACAATCCAGCCAAATGCAACTCCAACAGTTTTTGAAACTCCAAAGACCGATAGTATGCCAGCGAGTGCGGCCGGATAGGTCCCAAAACCGCTATTGGTGAAAGCGAATGTAAAACTGCCTACAGCAAAGGCTGTTATGATGGTGCCAAAACTAATAGCAGTAGTCTCTTCAAGGGCAAAAAGAGCGGTATAAAAAGAAAGCAAATACAAGCCCCAGATGAAAAAAGTATGAAAAAGAAACGCTCCTTTCTTTTTCATTTTTAGAATGCTCAATACCCCGTCTTTTAAACCCAAAACAAAGGTTCTTAACTTTAGGTTTGTTTTGGATTTAGAAAACTTTAAAAAAAGAAAAGCGACAATGCCTAAACCGGAAATACCAGCAACTACTCCATAAATGCTAGACTTTGGAATGCTTTCAGAAAAATATTCAGCGAGTACATCAAACTTAAGCAGCAGGGCTGTGGATGCGATTCCTAGTAAGAAAATAAGATCGATAAGCCGTTCAGAAATAATAGTGCCAAAACCCTTTTCAAATGGCACGCCTTCGTACTTGTCGAGAATGATTCCTCTCGATATTTCTCCGCTTTTTGGGATAAAGATATTCATTAAATAGGCCACAGAAATTGCCATGAAATTGTTAGCTAATTTTGGCTGATATCCCAAGGGTTCAAGCATGAAATTCCATCTAAATGAGCGGGAGAGATGACTCAAGATACTAAAGAAAATAGACAAGGCGACAAAACCATAATTAGCCTTAGCAAATTGTTCTTTAGTCTCTTCAAGTTGCTCTGGGGTGAAAGAGGAATAGATATACCAAATAAAAAAAACACCTAGCGCTAGGGGTAAAATAATTTTCAAAAACTTGATAGTTGCTTTTCTCACATTTTAGAGTAATAAGTTATCTTCATTTGGAAAAACAAGTGCGGGCTTAAATGACTTTGCTTCATCTTCTTCCATCATTGCGTAGGTGATTAAAATAAGGATGTCACCAACGGCTACTTTGCGCGCTGCTGCGCCGTTAAGTGTTATCTCACCAGTGCCACGAGGTCCAGGTATTGCATATGTTTCGAGGCGTTCTCCATTATTGTTGTTTACAATTTGAACTTTTTCACCTTCGGTTATATTAGCGGCTTCTAGTAGCTCTTGATCAATGGTAATACTCCCAATATAATTGAGGTCTGCACCAGTAACTTTTACCCTGTGAATTTTTGATTTTACAACGTGTATTAACATGGAGCAAAGGTACGAAAGGGTTTTTGTTTAAAAGGATTCAACATTTAGATTATTTTTTTCGACAAAACCTACTGTCACTTTTTTAAGCTGTCTCAATTCAAGGCTATATTGTCAATTAGACGCACTTGTCCAGCAAAAACAGCTATAAATGCTCTGTAATCTTTGTTTGAAAATTTGTGTTTTGCAGTTTTAAGTGTTTTCACATTGGCTACTTCAAAATATTCCAATGTGAGATGGTTGTTTTTCAAAAATCGCTCTTCAACGAGTGCATTACATTTTGAGATTGAGAGATGTTGAAATTTTTGCTGCACTTCAAGAAGTGTTTTGTTAATAAGAGTCGCTGCTTCAAGTTGGACTGCGCTTAGTCGTTTGTTTCTAGAGCTCATTGCAAGACCGCTCTCTTCTCTAACAATAGGGCATCCAACTATTTCTACAGCCAGCTTTTCAATCTCAACAAGTTTTCTAACTATTTGTAGTTGCTGAAAGTCCTTTTCTCCAAAATAAGCGGAATTTGGTTCGACGTCTCGTAACAAAAGATTTACCACAGTTCCAACGCCATCAAAATGCCCCTTTCTGTATTTACCCTCCATTTCATTTTCTATATTTCCAAAAGAATAATTGTTCGAGCTAATGTTTCCGTGATATAATTTTATAGCCTCGGGTGCATAGATAAGTATGGTTCCTTCTAATGTAGCCAGGAGATTAACATCCAAATTGAGGTTTCGCGGGTATTTAATTAAATCGGCTTCTTTATCGAACTGGGTGGGGTTTACAAAAATACTTACAACGACACAGTCATTGTCTTCTAGGGCCTGTTTAACAAGGGCTAGGTGGCCGTTGTGAAGTGCTCCCATCGTTGGAATTAACCCTATTTTTTTATGCAGCCTAAAAGGTAAAAGTGCTTTAGAAAGGGAACCGCGGTCGTTGTAGACAATCATAAAAATGGATTAATAGCCCGCAATATTAATATATTATCGACAATCTACATAAAATTTCGTAATTTTGCGTGCTTTTTAATACAAACACCCAAAATTTAAAATAGATGAAAGATAAGAGAGTCTTGTATGTGTCATCCGAAGTATTACCTTATCTTCCGGAGACCGAGATTTCTTCAATGTCGTTTGAAGCGCCTCGTTTGGTTAACAATAATAATGGGCAAATTCGCATTTTTATGCCGCGATATGGAAATATTAATGAGCGAAGGCATCAATTGCATGAAGTGATTCGACTTTCAGGGATGAATCTTGTAATAAATGACCTTGACATGCCTTTAATTATTAAAGTAGCGTCAATTCCTAAAGAACGAATGCAGGTTTACTTTATCGATAATGAAGATTATTTTAAAAGAAAGGCCACCTACGCCGATGAAGAGGGGAATTTTTATTCCGATAATGATGAGCGTGCCATTTTCTTTGCAAAAGGAGTGATTGAAACTGTAAAAAAATTGAATTGGTCTCCAGATATTATTCATGTTCATGGTTGGTTGGCTTCTTTTTTACCGCTATATCTTAGAAATTATTATGGTAATGAGCCTTTGTTTGAGAATAGTAAAATTATCACATCGGTTTACAAACAAAGTTTTGATGGAGAATTGAATACAAATACAATTGGTAAAATACAGTACGACGCCATTGACGACGATGCGATTGTACATTTAAAAAAACCCAATTATGTTAATTTAATGAAGGTGGCTATTGAAAACTCAGATGCTGTAATATTAGGTTCTGAAGAGATCCCTGAGGAATTGGAAGGGTTTATTGAAAAAATGGATGTTCCAGTGTTAAAGTATCATAATATGGATGATTTTTCTCAAGCATATTTGGACTTTTGCAAAGAAGATGTACTTCAGTAACAAATACCTTTAGTCGCTTATGAAAATCAAAAACACATTGCCAACTTTCATGGCAATCATTTATATCACAATCTCTTTAGTTTCCTGTCAAGATGACATTAGTACGCTGGGTTCCGATACCATAGGAGGTCAAGACATTGACGTGACATTGAATGCTTCTAGCACGGTTATTTCGTATAGTAAGGAGTTAGGTCCAGTGCAGACAAATCAATTGCCTGCCTATCAGTTAGGCACATACAACGACCCCGTTTATGGGAAGTCAAAATTTGAATTGGTTTCTCAGCTCAACCTTCGTACCCCAGATCCGGATTTCGGTTTTGAGGCAGTGCTGGATAGTGTTATTTTGTACATTCCTTATTTCGCTACAGGAACTGAATTGGATGAGGTAATTACCTATGAGCTAGATTCTGTTTTCGGCGTAGACCCCATAAACATCAAGGTCTATGAGTCTAATTATTATCTGCGTGATTACGATCCTGCAACAGGTCTTCAAGAACGACAAAAATACTATTCGAGTTTAGGAAACGTCTTTGAGATGCCTAGTAATGTAGGGCCACTCATTTATGAGATAACAGATTTTTTTCCAAATAAAGACAGTTATTTAGTACAATCACCCGATGGTGACGATGAAGATACAGATCCTGACGAAAACCTAGAGCCGCCAGGACTTCGAGTGAGACTCCCTGTTGCGTTTTTTGAAGAAAAAATCATGAATCAAGAAGGAACTACAGAGCTAATGAACAATAACAACTTTAAAGAGTATTTTAGAGGGCTTTATTTTCAGGTAGATGACCTTGGCACTGATGGAAATTTGTTTCTTTTTGATATAAATAATGCCATCGTGTATATGAAATATACATACGAAGAAACAGAACCAGAAGAGGGAGTAGATGGTGAAAGACTTAGCGGTGTTTTTGCGCTTAATTTTGTCGAAACGAATGTGAATGTAAATATTATTGACAATCAATTAACGCCATCAATCGAGGCTGAATTAGATACAGTGGATACTGTAAATGGTGAATCATCTCTGTATGTAAGAGGTGGCGAGGGCATCGTTACTATTATTGATTTATTTGGGGAAGACCTTGATGGGAATGAGATAGCCGACGAGTTGGATGTTATGAGACAGGAGGAGTGGTTAATAAACGATGCAAATCTCATATTTTATGTTGATCAAGATAAGATGGTAGGTGGAGCATCCGAGCCTGAACGGCTCCTTATATATGATTCTAAAAATGCGCTAGTACTTGCGGATTATGGATTGGATCCAACTATTACTGATTTGCCGGGTGTCGCACTTTCAGGACATTTGGGCATATTGGACAGAGGTACTGACGAAAATGGCGATTTTTATAAGATACGGCTAACGCATCATATAAGCAGTCTCGTACACAAAGATTCAACGAACAACCCACTAGCCTTGATTGTTACACAGAATGTGTTGGCTGGAGGTTTTAGAGATTTGGAAGATCCTGAAGCCGTAGGTATCGATAAGATCCCTTCAGGAAGTGTACTGGGCCATGAGGGAACTATATTGCATGGAAATACTTCGGCTATAGAGGAAAAGAGATTAAAATTACAGATTTATTACACAAAACCAAATTAGAGTAAAATATGTGTGGAATTGTTGGCTACATCGGAAAGAGAGAAGCATATCCAATCATTATAAATGGATTAAAAAGATTAGAGTATCGAGGCTATGACAGTGCAGGAATTGCCCTTTTTGATGGCTCAGAAATACAATTAAGTAAAACCAAAGGAAAAGTTGTCGACTTGGAAGCTCGTGTAGCGAGTGAAATTTCATCTAAAGGAAGTCTTGGGATTGGGCATACAAGATGGGCGACACATGGAATCCCAAACGACGCGAATTCGCATCCACACTATTCCAATAGTGGTGATTTGGTAATTATACACAATGGTATTATTGAAAACTACGCTTCGATAAAGAAAGCATTAATCAATAGAGGATACATCTTCCATTCAGACACAGACACAGAAGTGTTAGTAAACCTGATAGAGGAAATAAAAAGAAAAGAGGACGTTATGTTGGGTCAGGCGGTACAGATGGCTTTAAACGAAGTCGTTGGAGCGTATGCTATTGCGGTATTTGACAAAAAAAAACCCGACGAGATTGTAGTTGCAAAACTCGGAAGCCCTTTGGCAATTGGAATCGGGGAGGATGAGTTTTTTATAGCTAGTGATGCCTCGCCTTTTATTGAGTTTACCAACAACGCAATATATCTAGATGACGAAGAGATGGCAGTGATTCGTTTGGGAAGAGAAGTAAGAGTAAGGAAGATTAAGGGTGACAAATTAGTAGCGCCTTATATTCATGAATTGAAACTTAATTTGGAGCAGATTGAAAAAGGAGGCTACGATCATTTTATGCTCAAGGAAATTTATGAACAACCTGCGGTTATAAAAGATACCTTTCGAGGCAGGCTTCTCGCGGACCAAGGAATCATTAAACTGGGTGGCCTGGAGGAGTATATTCCTAAGTTTGTAAATGCAGACAGAATTATTATTGTGGCCTGTGGTACTTCTTGGCATGCAGGTCTAGTGGCAGAGTACACCTTTGAAGATTGGGCACGTATCCCTGTTGAAGTAGAATATGCAAGTGAATTTAGATATCGCAATCCAGTTATTACAGAAAAAGATGTAGTTATTGCTATTTCTCAAAGTGGAGAAACAGCAGATACACTCGCGGCGATAAAGTTAGCGAAAGAAAAAGGAGCTTTTGTATACGGTATTTGTAATGTTGTTGGGTCTACAATCTCCAGAGAGACACATAGTGGAACCTACACCCATGCAGGACCAGAAATTGGAGTGGCATCTACCAAGGCATTTACAACACAGATAACAGTTCTTACAATGATTGCCTTAAAATTGGCCCATGTAAAAGGCACCATTTCTAAGTCTGATTATATGATGCACTTGCATGAGTTGAATAATATACCAACACATGTTGAAGAGGCACTAAAGAGCAATGATAAAATTAAGGAAATTGCAGAGGTGTTTAAAGATTCACCAAACTTTTTATACTTAGGGAGAGGCTATAATTTTCCAGTAGCACTCGAAGGGGCTTTAAAGCTGAAAGAGATCTCTTATATACACGCAGAGGGCTATCCTGCCGCAGAAATGAAGCATGGCCCAATTGCACTTATTGATGATCAAATGCCAGTTGTGGTGGTGGCTATTAATAGCAACCACTATGAAAAAGTAGTGAGCAATATCCAAGAAATTAAAGCAAGAAAAGGGAAGATTATCGCTGTGGTCACTGCAGGAGATACTGTTGTTAGAGAATTGGCAGATTATGTTATGGAAGTTCCAAAAACACCAGAAACA
>TARA_B110000211_G_scaffold6222_1_pt1 | contig 15781 bp, 16 predicted proteins | sample TARA_B110000211 | Tara Oceans TARA_B110000211 (sample SAMEA4397516) | marine metagenome | biome: Polar Biome; feature: [DCM] deep chlorophyll maximum layer (ENVO:01000326); material: water (ENVO:00002006), including particulate matter (ENVO:01000060) such as... | depth 30 m
CGAGTGGGAAAGTAAAAAGAGTCCTGCTGGAGCTTGGCAATGGGAGCCAATCGATCTTGAGGAGGAAAAAAAACCAGTTGATTTAGGTGATCCAAAAAAAAAGGCAAGACTAATGTTCACTGACGCAGACATGGCAATGGCGATGGATCCAAATTATAGAAAGATTTCAGAAAAATTTTATAAAGATCCAAAGTTTTTTGAAGACTCTTTCGCGCGTGCTTGGTTTAAATTGACTCACAGAACAATGGGCAGCAAGCAAAATTACATTGGTCCTTGGGCACCTAAGGAAAACCTTATTTGGCAAGGTAACGTTCAACCTGCAAAAAAGAAGTTCAATGTAGAAAAAGTTAAAAAAATGATTGCCGCAACTAGTTTAAGTACTAGCGACTTAATCACTACTGCTTGGGATAGTGCTAGAACTTTTAGAAGAACTGACAAAAGAGGGGGAGCTAATGGTGCAAGAATTCGTCTAGCACCTATGAAGGATTGGGAAGCTAACGAACCAAAAAGACTCTCAAAAGTTTTAAAAGTTCTTGAAAATATCGCTAAAAAAACAGGAGCGACTATTGCTGATACAATTATTCTTGCTGGTACTGTGGGGTTAGAAAAAGCAATCAAGAAAGCTGGTTCTAAAGTCAAAGTTTCGTTTAGCCCTGGAAGAGGAGACTCTTCTCAAGAACAAACTGAGGTTAAAAGTTTCAAGTGGTTAGAACCTTATCATGATGGATTTAGAAATTATGTAAAAGCTGATTACTCTGTAATGCCAGAAGAATTATTATTAGAACGTGCCTCTTTAATGGGATTAACGGCAAGAGAAATGACTTGCCTTGTTGGGGGTATGAGAGTCTTAGGAACAAATCATATGTCTGCAAAAAACAAAGGTGTGTTGACTGATAAGGTTGGAGCTTTGACAAACGATTTTTTTGTTAATTTGGTAGATATGAAATATACGTGGAAACCAACGGGCAAAAACTCTTACGACATTATTGATCGTAAAACAAAGAAAGTAAAGTTCAATGCTTCTAGAGCCGATTTAGTGCTCGGTTCTAACTCAATACTTCGATCTTATGCAGAAGTTTACGCTCAAGACGACAACAAGGAAAGATTCGTTAAAGATTTTGTTGAAGTCTGGACAAAGGTTATGAACGCTGATCGTATTTTAGCTAATTAATTACTTCAAATTAAATTTCATTAAGCACCATTTCTGATTAATCGGAGATGGTGCCTATTTTGCTAATTAATGATATAATTAATTATGTCAAAAATATACCAAGACGGAACCTATCTAGCAAAAAACTCCACTTGGCATGAAGAAGACTCGCCGTATAAAGCCGGATGGATTAGCAGATTAATAAAAAAAAATTCTTTAGCTCCTAATAATATTTGTGAAATAGGATGTGGTAGTGGTGAAATTCTCAATAAAATATCTGTAGAATTTGATGAGCAAGTAAAATTTTTTGGCTATGAAATTTCTCTTCAGGCCTATGAAATCTGTAAAAAAAAAACAAAAAAAAATCTTACTTTTAGTAACAATGACATATTAAAGGAAAAAAATAAATATTTTGACATTGCATTAATCATTGATGTTATTGAACATATCGAAGATTATTTTGATTTTTTAAGAAAAGTTAAAAAAAAGGCTAATTATAAAATATTTCACATCCCTCTTGATTTGTCTGTATTAAATGTTCTCAGAGCTTCAACAATATTAGCGAAAAGAAATGATGTTGGTCACATACACTATTTTACCAAAGAAATTGCTTTTAGAACATTAATTGATACTGGATATACAATTGTCGATTATTTTTATACCAGTGGTTCAACAGAACTTCCAAATCAAAGTTGGAAATCAAAGTTGCTTAGAATACCCAGAAAAATTTTATTTTTTTTAAACAAAGATTTGGCTGCAAGAATATTAGGCGGATACTCTTTGATGATACTAACTAAATAATTGTTAAACTTAAAAATTAGTTTTTTAAAAGTTTAAGTTTAATATCACCCGCTAATTTATCTGGAAAATAAATTAAGCCACAAATACGTCTCATGAGGCTAGACTCATACTGATCGATGCTTTGATCTGAAATAATAATTTTCCATAAGTGCTCAATGACTTCTGTTTTTACTTCTAAAGACTCTTTTTTAATCGTGCTTGTGAAGTTAAACAATTGAATAGAATCTGACTCTAGTTTTTCTGCTTCTTGTAAAATAAATTCACTATCTTTATCATTGTAAGAAAAAGAGATGATAAAGTCTTTAATAATAACTTTTTCTTTCTCAGAATAGTTTTCATCTATTTTAGCAACATGAACTAATAACGCTGTAATTTTTTTTAAATTTTCTTTTTCCATAATTAGTTTATTTCTAAGGTTCCTATCACTTTATAGTTTTTATCTGCAACTATAATCTCACCGGAGCTGACTGGTGTATTAAGTACCTCTAAAATAACCACATAATGGGTAATAAAAACAATATTTTCTTTACTATTCCATTTTTTGATAAATGATTTTAGTTCTTTCATTTGCTTGTCCTTGTTATTTGCAAATTTTGAAGAAAAAAAAGAATTTAGAGCATTAAAAGTTTTATAATCTTCAAAGGCATTCTTAGCGGTGTCTTGGGTTCTGCACCACTCGCTTGAAAAAACTTGTTCTATTTTAATATTATTTTCCTTAAAAAAAATTCCAATTTTTTTAGCTTGAGAAATTCCACTCAAGTCTAAATTTCTTTGTGTTGAACAGTTATTAAGAATAAAATTTTTTGGGTCTCCTCCACCAGGAGCAAAGGCATGTCTTATGAAAACTAATTTACCGCCGTCCTTTAGAGCATTTACAACTTTGGTATCTGACAAAGAGGAATTAATGGAAAAAGTAAGAAAAATTAAGATTAAAAAAAGATTTTTCATGAAAAATATTAACCTTTTAATGAGAATAATTATAGTATTTATATTTGTTATCTTTATTAGGTTGATTAAATAAATTTAAATATTAAATGAATAAAACAGAAAATAAAATCTTAATTACTGGTTCCAATTCATTTGTGGGAAATGAAATTACTAAATATTTAAGTAAATATAATTATAATATTGTAGCAACTTATAGAAAAAATAAGAAATTTTTTAAATCGAAAAAAATAAAGTTTACAAAAATTGATTTAAATAAAAAAATTAATTTTAAAGAAAAGTTTGAAACTTTAGTGCACTGTGCTTCTGCTACTCCTGCAAATGAAAAAAGAGAAAATTATAACAGAATTAATGAAGTGGGTTTTAAAGAATTGTTAAATCTGTGCCTAAAATCAGAATGTAGTAAAATTATTTTAATTTCTTCAGTTGCAGTTTATGGTGATGTTAGAAAAATAATTACAGAAAAAAGTCCTATAAAAGGGAAAAGTAAATACGCAAAAAGTAAAATAAAAATGGAAAAGATTTTATCAAAATTTACTAAAAAAAATAAAGTTAGAAGTATTGTATTAAGATTAAGCCAGGTTGTAGGAAAGAATTCAGTTAATAATTACTTTTCTGATTTAAAAAAAAAAATTTCTACCAATAAAAGAAAGAGAATTGATCTACAGTCAAAACCTGCTCTGTTTAATAATTTATGTCATATAGATGATCTGTGTATAAATATAAAAAAGCTACTTGATAGAAATAATTCTAGAAAAATTAGTGAAATATTTAATTTTAATTCCAATAAACCAATTAAAATAACTACATTTAAAAAAATTATTTATTCTTTAAATAAAAAAATTTTATTTGGAGAAAATAATATTCCCAAATTTTATAAAATATCGTCAAACAAAAACAAAATACATAATTTGAAATTTCGCAGTACTGTAAGTGTAATAAAATCTACCCTTATTGATAGTTAATACAAAGATAAAATAAATATTATTACATTGCGTTTTTAAAAAAAATCACTTACTTACAATACGAAAAATATCAAATAAACTGCATTATGAAAAAAAAAATACTCATCTGTGGAGCGACTGGCTTCATTGGTAAAAATTTAATAGAAAATTTATCAAATAATAAAAATTATAAGATTTTTGCAACTTACAATAAGAGAAATAAATTTAAATTTAAAAACGTAAGTTGGATAAAAGGAGACTTGAGAAATGATGCATTTTCAAAAAAAATTACCAAAAATATTGATATTATAATACAGGCAGCGGCTACAACTACCGGCTCTAAGGATGTGGTAACACAGCCATTCGTTCATGTTACTGATAATGCGGTTATGAATGCTTATCTTTTTAGAAATGCTTATATAAACAAAGTTAAACATGTAATTTTCTTTAGTTGCACTACAATGTATAAATCGTCAAAAAAACCAATTAAAGAAAATAACTTCAACCCTTTAAAAGATATAGAGCCTAAATACTTTGGTGTAGCAACTACAAAGGTTTACAACGAGAATATGTGTGATTTTTTTTCACGATTGGGCGATACAAAATATACGGCTATAAGACACTCAAACATATACGGGCCATATGATAAATATGACCTTGAAAGAAGTCATGTATTTGGCGCTACAATTACTAAAGTTATGACCGCAAAAAAAGAAGTTGTGGTTTGGGGAAAGGGTAATGAAGAAAGAGACCTTCTTCACGTTGATGACTTAGTGAATTTTGTGAAGTTAGTAATAGTAAAACAAAAAAAAAAATTTGAATTACTTAATTGTGGAGCGGGATATTCGATCTCTATTGATAATTTAGTAAAAAAAATAATTAAAATTTCAAATAAAAAATTAAAAATTAAATACGATCTAACTAAACCTACTATTCCAACTTACCTAAGTGTAAATTGTGATCAGGCTAAAAAAAAACTTGGTTGGAAACCTAGAATAAAATTAGATGACGGTATTAAAAGCACAATTAGCTGGTGGGAAAAAAATATATAATGAGTTTTTTCAAAAATAAAAATATTTTAGTTACAGGTGGTACCGGGATGGTTGGCATGGCTCTAATAAAACTATTAAATGAATCTGAGGCAAAAATTAGAACTGTTTCGATAGATAACGTAAATCCTTTTGAGACTCAAAAAAACATAGAATTTATAAAGTTAGATTTAAGAAATTATGACAACTGTTTAAAAGCTTGCAACAATATAGATATAGTTTTCCACGTGGCGGGAATCAAAGGTTCTCCTGCTGTGGCGCTAAACAAACCAGCTAGTTTTTTTGTACCGACAATAACATTTAATACTAATTTGCTTGAGGCTGCTATAAAAAGTAAAGCTGGTCATATTTTATATACAAGCAGTATAGGAGTTTATTCTCCTAGTTCAATTTTTAATGAAGATGATGTATGGAAAACATTTCCATCTGAGAATGACAGATTCGCTGGTTGGGCTAAAAGAATGGGTGAACTTCAAATGATGGCTTATGAAAAGGAATTAAATTTTAATGATTATTCAATTATAAGACCGGCAAATATCTATGGTCCTTACGACAATTTTGACCCTAAGAATGCAATGGTTATTCCATCTTTAATAAATAAAGTCCTGTCCTCAAAAGACACTATTGATGTTTGGGGGGATGGATCCGCAGTGAGAGATTTTATTTTTTCAAGAGATGTTGCTAGGGGAATGATGCTAGCTGTAGAAAAAAAAATTAAAAAGCCTTTAAATCTTGGCAGTGGGACAGGTATTACTATAAAACAATTAATAAATTCAATTATAAAAGCTATTCCAAATAATAGTTTAAAAATTAAATGGGATACCTCTAAGCCTACAGGAGACAAAGTTAGAGTTATGAATATGGATTTAGCTTCATCTTATGGTTTTAAATGTGAAACTAATTTAGAAGATGGTATAAAGGAAACTATCGATTGGTATCTTAAAAATAAAAATTATTCCGACAAAAAGTTTAACTCTTTTAAAGAATAAAGTTTAATCTAATTTTTTGATTTATCATATTCTTTAATATTTTTAATAACATATCTAGTCCTACCTCTAACTTGTTCAAAAATTCTTGCTATATAGACGCCAATTATGCCTTGTGTAAAAAGAATCATCGCTGAGAAAAATGAAATTGAAATTAAAATACCGGCTGAACCAAAAGCTGTAAGATCGTTAAATTTAGCATGTAAAGTATGTATGATTAAAAGTAGGGACACAAAAATAGAGAAAACGCCTAATAGAACCCCTATATAAAGAGGTTTTATTGAATAAGCTGTTAAACCTGTAATAAACTCATTAAGCGGGCCTGACGGGCTTGTATTGAAAAGTGGAAACTTGCTGATTCCGGAACCACGAGGCTCTCGTACATAAAAAATTTTAGTTTGTCTGAAACCAACCCAGACTGATAATCCTCTTATATAAGGTCTAAATTCTTTTAATTCTAAAATTTTATCTAACGCGCGTCTTGAAATTAATTTAAAATCACCTGCGTTTGTAGGTAAGGGAATATCAGAAAAAAAGTTAATAAGTTTATAAGCCAAAAAAGTTAAAAATAATTTTGTGCGTGGTTCACCTAATCTTTTTGTTCTTACAGTATGGACAATATCAAATCCTTTAGAATATTCAGCAACAAGTTCTTTTATAATCTCCGGTGGGTCTTGTAGATCAGAGTCCATATAAATTATCACATCGCCTTTTGCTTGTTTGAAACCAGCTAAAACACAAGGCGAAATGCCAAAAGTCCTGGACATATTAATTATTGTTATAGGATAATTATTTTGTAATTTAATGAGTATTTCTTCTGAATTATCTGTAGAATCGTCATTAACAAATATTAATTCATAGTTATAGGCGTTAATCTCTTTTATTGTCTTAGAAATTCTCATTATTAATTCTTCAAGGTTTTTTTCTTCATTTTTGAACGAGAAAACTATAGAAATTAATTTCATTAAAAATTTATAATTTAATATTTTTAAAAATGCTAGGTAAATACACTTCTTTAAATAACGTTGATTTAGTAATTTTAGCAGGTGGCAAGGGTAATAGAATAAAAGAACTGCTCGGAAAATACCCTAAACCGATGTTAAAATTTAATAATAAACATTTTATTCAATATATTCTAAATAATAAAAGTAAATATAATTTTAAAAGAATAATAATTTTATGTGGATTCCGAAGCAAAATATTTTTTAAAAAGTTTCATAAAAAAATTATAAATCTTACTGAAATAATCTGTGTAAAAGAAGAAAAATTACTTGGGACAGGTGGCGCTCTTATGAATCTTAGAAAATTAAAAGTTAATGACTTTGTGCTAACAAATGGTGATACTTTATTTGATATTGATTTAAATTTATTAACTTCAAGTTTAAAAAAAGAAAAAATAGGCACAATAGCTCTTACACAAAATATAAATCAAAAAAGTAAAAAGTTGAATAATCTTTCTTTGCAAAAAAATACAGTAAATATCCAAAAAAATAGCAGGTTAATGAACGGAGGTACTTATTTTTTTAAGAAAAATATTTTTAAATACATAAAAAATAAGCAATTTTCATTAGAAAATGAATTATTACCAAAACTTATTTCGATGAAATTAATTAATGGAAAAATATTTAATAATTTTTTTATAGATATCGGTTCAAAGCACTATTTAAAAATTGCAGAAAAAAAACTCAAGAAACAATATAGCAGACCTGCTATATTTCTAGATAGAGATGGTGTTATCAATTATGATTATGCTTACGTTCATAAAATTAAAGATTTTAAATTTAAACCTGGGGTTTTGCAGGGACTAAAATACTTGGCTAGGAAAAAGTTTAATATTTTTATAGTAACCAATCAAGCTGGTATTGGGAAAAAAATTTTTTCTGAAAAGAAATTCTTTGAATTACACAAGAAAATAAATGAAAAATTAAAAAAGTTTAATATTTTTTTTAACGATGTTCAATATTCACCTTTTCACCCTAAAGCTAAAATAAAAAAATACAGAAAAAACTCTAACATGAGGAAACCTGGAAATAAAATGATTGAAAATATAAAATATAACTGGGATCTAAATAGAAAAAAATGTTTTATGATTGGTGATAAAATGTCAGATGAAATAGCAGCGAAGAAAAGTCAGATAAGATTTTATTACGCAGAAAAAAACTTTTACTCTCAAATTAAATCAATAACTAATAATTGTTGATAATTTTTTTTTTATTGTTCCTAAAAACTTGAGTCAATTCACCAATACCTTGATCTAGTGATATTTTAGCACTAAAACCTTTTCTTTCTATTTTTTTATTACTCACAAAATAATCTCTTTTATCAGGATCTGATTTATTTTTAATAACTTTTATTTTTAAAGTTTTAATTTGTTTTTTGATTTTTTTTACTAAGTCTATTTTGGTTATGTTGGCACTTGATAAGCCTAGATTATAAACGTTTGTTCTCAACCTATTGAAATTTTTTATAGCAAAAACTATTCCTCTTACTACATCTTTTATATGTATGAAATTTCTCCTAAAATTTGGCTCAAAAACATCAATATTACCATTATTAACCGCTCTTTGGACAAAGTTGTTTACTAATAGATCGCTTCTCATTCTGTAACTTGCTCCAAAAACTGTCGCTAATCTAAAACTTACAGTATTTTTAAATTTCATTACTTCCATTTCTGCATCACATTTAGTTTGACCGTACAAAGATATTGGATTTAATGGGCTGTCTTCGTTGCAATATTTATTTTTTTCACCAATTCCATATCCAGAATTTGTTGTTAGATAAATTAACTTATTTTTTGGTTTGAGATATTTTAATATATCTTTTATTGCTTTATAATTAGTTGATATGGCTTCTTTTTTATTTTTTTTACACAAAGGTGCGCCTACTAATGCCGCTAGTGGTATTATAATCTCATTTTGTTTGATGTATTGCTTTAACACTTTTAAGCTTCTTATATCCTTATTTATAAATTTAAAATTTTCGTTAAAATACAAATGGTCTAAAGAACTTTTGTCGTATTTTAATTGATCTATAACTGTAACATCGTGCCCTAGATGTACGAGTTCTGTAGATAACATTGAGCCTATGTAACCACCTCCACCTGTAATAAGTACTTTCTTCATGATCAATAATTAAAGTTATTTAGTATTTTTAAGATTTGAATAATTTTTTTTTTTGTTAAATCGGGATAATTACCGATATAATATCCAAAAAAATGAACACGCTCTACATTTTTATAATTTAAAAAATTTTTAACTTTAATCATTTTTTTTATATAAGGTTGCCTCAATTGATTTCCTCCTCCAGCATTTCCTCTTCTAAACTCAATATTATTTTGAATCATGTATTTTTCAAACTTGTCTCTTTTCTTAAGACTTATAGTATTAAGAATTATAGGAAAGGCATAGTTGCTTGAACCTTTTGTGTCAAAATCGTTGAAATACATTTCTGAGTTTAAATTTCTTAGAAAAAATTTAAAATTATTTGTTCTTTTTTTATTATTCTTGTTTAAATATTTAAGTTGATTAAGGCCGATTGTCGCTCCAATTTCATTGTTTCTAAAATTTAATGTAGGATATAGAAAAATAAACTTTGGAGAAAGATCTTTATGTTTTTTTATTATTTTTTTTTCAAAAATTTTATTTTTTGCCTCTCTCGCCATTCCGTGTGATCTTAACATTTTTGAGATTTCATAAATTTTTTTATCATTAGTGCAAATCATTCCCCCTTCTATTGTTGTCATGTGATGAGCATAATAAAAAGAAAAATTAGATATAAGTCCAAAATTGCCTAGTTTTTTATTTTTGTGTTCCGCGCCATGACTTTCACAAACATCTTCGATCAAATGAATTTTTTTTTTTTTTAGTTCTCTCAAAAGATTATCATTCAATCCGTTAAAGCCTTGAGCGTGCGTTATAAATACAGCTAAAGTTTTCTTAGTAATTTTTTTTAAAACTTCATTGGAATCCATTGATAAATTTGAAAGATTGATATCAACAAATATTGGCTTAAAACCGTTCATAATTATAGAGTTTATGTCTGATACCCAGGTAAGAGTTGGGATTATAATTTCTTTTTTTTTTGAATTTTTATTTAAAATTTGTAAAATTTTGATACTTATATAATTTGCGGATGAACCTGAATTAACAAAAGTTGAATATTTAACACCAAGCCACTTGGACCAAGCTTTTTCAAACTTTTCAACTTGTTTAGACTGAGTTAAAATAATTTCTTTTTTTTTCAGTAACTCTATTACTTTTGCCAGATCATGCCTGCTTATATTATTTTGCATTAACGGATGATTAAATTTCATTTTATCTTTTCAAATCTTTAAATATTATTTCACTACCTGTGTCAGAAAACTTAAATGGAATATCCACAATCTTATTGTTGCCCTGTGTAATTTTTTTTTTCACTTCTTTTCTGGCATAAAATAGAAAAAAACCTCCACCGCCAGCTCCTAAAAGTTTTCCTCCTAAAGCACCTTTGCGTAAAGCATGGTCGTACAAGCTATCTATGCTAGAATTAGAAATTGAACTACTTAATTTCTTTTTGGTCAACCAGGCCGAGTGTAAAAGTTTTCCAAAATCATCGACATTACCTTTTTTTAATATTTCTTCCCCAGTTTTTACGTGCTCCAACATATCTTCAATATAACTTTTATTGATTGTTGTTAATTTGCCTGCGTATGTTTTTGCTATTTCTTGAGCTGTTCTTTTAGCTCCAGTATAAACCAACAAGAGATTTTTTTCTAGTTTCTTCAAATTTTTAGCTTTTTTTAAATTGAAAAATTTAAATTTATTTTTTTTTTTAAAGGTTATTTTATTGAAACCTCCCATTGCTGTAGCAAGCTGGTCTTGAGAACCAACTGTTTCTTTCATTATATTTTGTTCAAAAAATATTGCTTTTCTAGCAATGTTATTATTTGAAATATTTCCTTTAATCAAAAAGTATAAAGCTTTAAGTAGACCAACTGTAAAAGCTGAACTTGAGCCCATACCACTTCTTGCAGGTAAATCTCCATCATAGTGAATTTCTAATCCCTGTTTAATTTTTAAAAAATTTAACAAATCTTTTACAGTTGGATGTTCGATGTCTTGTATATTTTTAACCATTTCTATTTTTGACCATACAATTCGAAAATTGTGATCAAAAAACTTTGGCAATATTCTACATGTTATATACAGATGTTTATTAATAGATGTTGAAAGAACCGCTCCAGAATATTTGTTATACCAGATAGGATAATCGCTACCGCCACCAAAAAAAGAGATTCTATATGGAGTTTTAGAAATTATCATTATATTTACTTTTCATTATAAAAGTCCCCATATTCAACTAAAATTGTGCTTCTACTATCTTTTCTGTAGTAGGCTTTTTTAAAAGAAGACAATACATCTTTAGCTTCTTTCAATCTAATAATTTCAATATTTGTAGACATTTTTTTAAATGCTTCTGTAAAATCTCCAATGTGTTGTTGTTGAGGATGCAGAGGTCTTTCTGAACCTATACTGGTTCTAATAATAACTTTAGGCTTAATTTTTGTTCCGTTCATTACTTTAAATTTATCTACATGATTTATTAATTGATTTGCCCCATATAATAAAAAATTCCACCTAGGGAAAATACTTATAGGCACATAACCATCTATTGCTAAACCAAGTGAAATTCCCATTTGCATTTCTTCGGCAACAGGCAGCTCTAATAGTTTTTTTTTATTAATTTCACGTAATGTGTTGGTCATAGCTGTTCCTGGGACTTCAACGGCCTGGCCAATAAATAGAGTATTTTTTTGTTTACCTAAAAAGCTCATTGCTTTCTTTAATTCTCCAAAATATCTTTTTTTCAAAATTGAATCCTCTTTCCTGTTCCAGCATGAGGATATTTCAAAAAATATTTATAGTATGTTACATATTTACTTTTATAATTTTCATAAGAAAGTTTTTTCATCGACCAGGTTTTTCTAGTATCAGTACAGACTGATTTGCCATTATCTTCTATGACGAAATGAATTGGTAATTTTTTATTAATACTATATTTAATACATTCATGTGCTATTCCTGTTTCGGCTGTCATCTCTCCAATAAAAACAAAAACTTTATTTTTTGATTTTTTTTTTTTAAATGATAAAGCTACACCAACTGCTATTGGCATAGAGCCACCAACTATTGCTGAAGAATATATTTTATGCTCAGGAAAACATAGTGATATTGATTTTCCTTTTATTATTTCCTGAGTTAATTTTTTTTCTGGCACTCCTTTTAGTAAGCAATGATAATGTGATCTCCAAGAACTAAAAACCCAGTCATTTTTTTTTATTTTTTTAAAAGTTTCAATTAATTTTTTTTCATTTCCTGAATGTAGGTGTATTGGAGATTTAATTTTTGAACTATTAAATAACTTAATTATTTTATTTTCAAATTTGATTAGATCAGTTTTTTTTATTTGACTCATATATTTAAATATAAAAATATTTTCTAAATAATCTAAAATTAATTTTTTCTTTTAGCGGGATATTCTCTTTTGCCAATAATTAAATCACAAACAGTTAGCAGCCAAATTTGATGTGTGTTTTCAATAAAATTATATGCTCTTGAATCTATCCATAAACTTAATTGGGTTATTCTTGATAATGGATTATTTTTTAAGTGTCCTGTAAAAGAAATTACGTTAATTTTTTTTCTTTTTGCTGCTTTGCAGGCATTAATCATATTCTTAGATTTTCCGCTCGATGATATTAAAACTAATGTGTCATTTCTGTCTGCATAAAAATCAACAGCTTTCTCCACCCACCTTTCGTAACCATAATCATTAGAGAAACACGTTATTAAATCAGACTCGTTGAAGTTTACTGTCCTTATTTTTGCATTTTTAGTTAAATCAACGCTTACATGGCTCGCAATAGCTGCGCTACCACCATTACCAAAAATTAAAATTTTACCTTTTTTTTTAGATGTATTTAAAAAAATGTCTCTAACTTTTATTAGTTTGCCAACTATATCTTTGTTTGGCTTAATTAAATCTGAAAAATCATTTAAATAATTTTTTATAAAGTTAATATTTTTTTTAATCATTGTCATATATATATGTTTATATCTTATAAAATACTTATAGAATACTTAAACTTAGATTAAAAATATCAATTTCTAATAATTTTTTTATTAAATTAATGTAAGTATGATTATAATGTTAAAATAATTATAACGAACCATGAAAATCAATAAAAATATTTTTTTTTCAATTCTTTCAGTACTTTTGGTTACTTTGGTATCATTTTCATATAATATAGAAGCAAGAGCTCTGCTGGAGGCTACTATTCAATCCGGCTTAATAAATTATCCCAAAGAATTTAATTTGATGCAAACCGTAAGTATGAACTCATGGTCATTACCTATTCAAATAATAAGTTTTTTAATAAAAATTGATCTTCCAGTATTAATTATTTCAAGAGGAATTATTTTTATTTCTACCTTTATGTTTTTTGGTGGTATTTATTTAATTACTAAATCTTTAACTGGCTCGAGCCTTCTGGCATTTCTTGTTTCTTTTCTTGTAATTTTTCTTAGAAAAAACTTCGGTCTTCTAGACTACCCTACTATAATGTTCTCCGAACATACAAATAGCTTAATGGCACAAGCGTTATCTACTTTAGTTTTTGCTTTTTTGATTAATAACAACTTAAGATTAGGTTTTTTTTTCTCTGCTATACTTTTATCTGTACATCTTACAATCGGACTTTGGGTAAACTTTATAATTCTTTTAACTATAGCTTTTAAATTCAGATTATATAGCAATGTAGTTTTAAATAAAAAAAACTATGTATTTATAATATTAGGTTTAATTATAACTTTGATCAGTTTTTATTTCTCGTTAGATCAAAAATTACCAATAATTGATATAAATGATGATGGTGCTTATAAAACTTATATGAAAGTTTGGGAGGCGCATAGAACAGGATATGGTTTATATTCCGATTTAATTAATTACAGTTATATATTTAAAACTTTAATATTAATTTTTTTAATTTTTGTTTTTCTAAAGCTCAACTCTAACAATAACGAAACTAATTTTGGAATAAATGTTTTATTTATAAATTGTTTATTGGCTCTACTTGTTTATTTAGTTTACAAATATTTTTATTTTTTAATGCCTGATATTATCGTGAGAATAATGCCAACGAGGTATCTTTTATTGCATTCAATTATTGGGTGGCCTATTATATTCTCAATTTTTTATGTCTTAATAAAAAATATAAAATTTAATTTTAACTTTAAATATATTCATTATTTTTTTGTCACGATCTTGATTTTAAATTTGTCACAACATCAGTCTAAATTTATAAAAAAATACCAAGATATAAAATCTAACTTTCTTTCTACTAACAAAAGTAATAAAGAAAATGAACTTTGGGATAAAATTAACATTATTGACTTAAATGGTTATCTTTTAACAAGCTCTGAAATTTGTGTAAAAACTGTTGCTGTAGCCAAAAAACCAGTTTTTTTCTGTGCGGATAATTTAGACTATATTCCCTATTTTCCTAATGCTGCCGGATATACAAAAAAAATTGTAGAAGAAGTTTTTAATATACCTTTTGACAATCCTAAAGTTAAATATACTGGCGGTATAAGCGAGGAAGAACTTAAATCATCATACGAGAATAAGTCTTATGATGATTGGGTTAATTTAAAAAAAAAATTTAATATATCAGGCTTAATTGTCCCAAAAAAATGGAAGATTGATTTAGAAGTTTTTTATTATAATAAAATTTATAATTTCTATATAATATTATGATGATGTTGTTGTTTAAAAAAATCAAAATTTATCTTAGGCTTTTTAAAAATTTTAATAAAGTTGCTAAAATAAAGTCTGGATATTTTTTTATATTTACTATGCCTCTTTTTGGATATTTTTTTTATTTATTCGGTAGATTATTGTTAAAAACTAACTCAAATAGAATAATCATATTTTTTTTTAGACATAAAATTTTTTTATCAACCATTAGATTTTTTGATATCGAGTCATTGAAGAGAATATCAACAATTTTACCATCATATAATGAATTAAAAATTGATCTGCCAACGGAATGTGCGATTAATAATCTCAGTGGAAGTACGATCCTTAGTAGTCTCAAAAACTATGGTCACGCTTCTCTCGGTAAAATATTTTCAGAAAATGAGTGTAATAATTTAATTAAATGTTTAGAGAATAGACTTTGTTACAATGGGCAAACGCCGATGCAAAGCGAGGGAAATAAAATAACTTTTAATTATAAAAATATTATTAGTGATCCAGAAAAAAATGCATATTATTCTTTTGATCCAGATATTGTATATGATTTTGTTCCGCTAAAACAATTTGTAAGCAACAAAAATCTGAATGATATAATTGATAGCTATTTAAATTTTAAAAACAAGATATATAGCTCTGTTACTTGGTTCAACCCACCAGCAAAAGAGAAACACTATGTATATTCAAATCATCGAGATAATGATGATTTTAAATTTTTAGGGATGATTATTTATTGGACCAATGTTGACGTTAATTCAGGAGCAACTTGTGTTGTGGAAAAATCACATGTTAAAAATAATCAAACTACTGTAAAAAATCTTGAGGGACCTGCTGGTTCGGTTTATCTTGTTGATTTGAGTGCCCTACATAGTGGGACAAGTATAAAAAACAAAGAACGGTTTACCACTTTTCTTAGATTTGGAAAATTTTTTAATCACTGTACTGTCGTGGATTGTGGAGCTCAAGCACCTGGCTTGAAGGAACAAAGATTGTAAAATTACTACTTAAAGCTTAATTTTCATAATATTGACTATTCTAATATTAGAGTTATAGTTGATTTACACTTAAAGTTAAGTGTGCCATTCACATGGATCAAAAGTGACTCATCTACATGAG
>TARA_B110000211_G_scaffold1633_1_pt1 | contig 15757 bp, 17 predicted proteins | sample TARA_B110000211 | Tara Oceans TARA_B110000211 (sample SAMEA4397516) | marine metagenome | biome: Polar Biome; feature: [DCM] deep chlorophyll maximum layer (ENVO:01000326); material: water (ENVO:00002006), including particulate matter (ENVO:01000060) such as... | depth 30 m
TTTCGTCCTCTTCTCGTGCCTTGATTGCATCGAAATAGTACGTGTCTACGAGCTTTTTTTCGCAAAGAGCCTCCCATCCACCTTCGATATAGGTGTCGGCGTGAGTATAATTCGGCCATATCATGCCGCCACTTCCTTGGAAGCTATCTAGGACGATAGTCCTACCTGACCTCCCCCTGACCTCGACTTTGTAATCGGAGTCCTGAAGCTCCTTAACGCGGATAACCTGACCCACATTCGGGATGTCTGCGTGTTCTCGACGGAATGTGACTACTGATCCTACGTCTAGCATGACAGTCCTCCTTCGTTCATCAATTCAGAGTAATCGAATTCAGGCCAAAAATCTTGAATGGACTTTAAAGCTCCCTCGGTTCCCGTCAATTCATTGTGATAGATCACCAACTTTTCTTGTATGAGGGACTCGCCTCGACAGAACGCTTTCCCTGCTTCAGTAATGTTCCAATATCCAGACTCTTTCTTTTTGGTGTTATTGTTTTTAACCTTAGAGAACAGTCCTAGAGCCGCAATCTTTGCAAAATCTCCACCACTATGAGACCCCGTGAACTCGCGAGAATGGTACGCCCTAGGCTCTCGGCTGTTTAATTGGTGTAACTTAAACAATGCCTTCACTGTATTCACAGGAATTTTCCTGTGGTACACTTTATTAAACGTCCCGCAACAGGGACAAATTGCACCCTCCTTGCTCTCTGCTGCCTCTCGCAGCCATCTCCTAGCTTGCGAAATACTCCAGTTAATGTAACTGGTTATGTCGCTGGGGATTGTTGTGATGAATTCTTGAGGCTTCACTTTAGGCTTCATGGCGGACCTCCTTCATAATATTCTGCCATCTGATTTTGCCTGAGGAGGAGTAGTACTCAAACATCTGCTCTTCAGTTGCCCGTTGCTTGGCTTCGATCTCCTCCCACCAGAGAGCAGCCTCGAACTGAAGTTGATCATCTGGCTTTAAGCAGACCATTGTCTGCTTGAGCATTGCACTTACTGTAGGATTTTCGGCTCCTACTGCCTCTTTGGTATTTTTATCCATGACCTGCACCCTGCGGACTTACGCTATGCTGTCAAGGACTTACGCGAACTTTACAGTTATTTAACTGATTAGCGGGAAAACTTAAGTGAAATTCTTACGGATTTACGTCCCCCGACGGGGAACTTAACCTTTACCTTGGATTAACCTTCACGTTCAACTAACTTTTTTAACTTAAAAACTAATCATTTTAGGTACTAAAACACATAGGGTACTAGTACTATTTAGTTATACTTTAGTTATAGGTTAGTTATATGTGCACCATTTGATGCACTACAGTACATCATTTGATGCACTACAGTGCACCACTTGGTGTTGCTTGGGAATCGCTAAATCCTCCAGCATTCGGTATTGATTTTCGGTCGAGAGGGACTCGTTCCGAATAGTTAGAGGAACAGCTCGATGTATTAGGGTGAGGATCACCTCCGTAAAGCCCCCTAGAAAGATTCGCCCTGAACGCCAAAAAGTTCTCGTTGTATTCAGCGTCCTCCAGCGCATCAAGATGTCTTTGTCTGCGGTTAGTAACAGTGTTCGGGGTCACGTGCATTGAATCCGCGATGAACCTACATGACAATTTCCTCTCAATCAATAGCTCCTGAACAATTTGTTTCATCATGCACTCTTGTGGCACGTGGCTCCTGGACGTCATTACGCTTTTATCTACTCCCCAGAGTAAATACGCCTGCCTGAACGCCTCCTTAACAATCTCTCTGTCCTTCTTCGACGGCTCTCCATGTTTCCAAATCATAATTATTTTACGTTGTCTCCTATGTGTAATTTCCTGTAGTTATGTGATCCTATTTTTGTGAGGTACTTCTTCTCGATGAGGAACGATATTCTGTTTTGTACGCTCCCTGGATTTTTTAGACCTAGGAGTTCTGCTATCGAACGGTTGCTTGCAAAGCACCCATCCTCTCCACTGAATCCTTGTACGTAGGCAATAATCAGCTTGTCGATCTGCCTTAGTTTTGGATCTTGCAGTATTTGGGACGAGATCCATATCCCTCGTGATGGCGACATCCCTATCTCTGGCCAAGATTTTATACTGCTGTCAACAACAAAAATACCTGCGTCTTAAAAAACACTGATTTCAAGAAGTTTTTATTTTGGGACAAAAAAGTACTTGTTTTTGTCCTAAAGATTGTTCCTTACCGCCGATAAGAACCCCCTCTTATGGGCGGCTTGACAATGGGTAGCCTAAAAGTCACTTAGGCTACCCGTAAACCTCTCTGAAATTAGACCAAGTTTAAGACTTCTCTTTTACGATTTACAGTTGACACGCTCATAACGAGCATTCTTATTCAGAAAATGAAAACTAAATACAGAGAGAAATTTGCTTTATCGGAGCAAAGTGCTCCGTTGTTTCATGCGAAGGAGATTGGTGACGTTTTTAGGTCGATCAATAAGTCTCATAAGAAATTAGGGCTGAGGCGATCCTGGTCAAGACCTGGAGCCAAAAAGCCTCCAACATTCATGGTTGGCGGAAAAGACATTAGGCTGTAGGGGATTTAGGCTTAGGCTTTTGGCTTATTGTCTATTAGGCTTTTTGCCTATTAACATACAGAGATCAATCCCTGGGGATGTACGCCCTGGTTCTTGCACGGGGAGAATTCGTCGGAGAGTTCCAGGCTAAGTCGTTCCGATTCCGACGTTGCCGTCATTTTTTCTTGGATACGTCCTAGAACAGGTCATGTATCCAATGTTCTAGTACGTCCTAGTTCTTGAAGCGGTGAAATAAAACCGATCCGAAAGTCGTAAGAAATCCACATTTTGGATACAGAATCTCCGTTTTCGGTGGACTACAACCGTAGGAATTGGAATTGTAAAAAAGATGTCTAATTTGAACTATTTTTGAGACTCGATCTCAGTTCAGAAGCCATGAGGTGAGCTGTGCGTGGCGATCTAGTACATGAAGTAGATCATATGACCCTTTAAACAAAGACGCCATACAGAGCCTCTCAGAGCCTCTCAGACGTATTCCTGGATTCCCTCCTAGGGTACGGATGCTATGACAGGCCACCAGACCGTGCCCTGTATCCGCAATCTCAATACGAATCATGGGATGCGTTCTGAGTTAAATCGAATTACAGAGCCTCTCATGCCCTGTATCCGTAATCGCAATACGAAGGCAGTACGCACAAAAAAGCTCATCGACCGAAGCCGATGAGCTGTATTCAGAATCTGGATGATTTACGCCATCAGTTTGTCAGCGATCAGCCTAGCAAGTTGTATTGGGTTTTCACTTACGACAATAGATCTGAACCATCTTTTCATGGATTGCGCGTAATCCATGGACTTCGACTTATCGCGCAAGCAGCATCCGATAAGATCAACCTTACCTCTGAACTTCCCAAAGTCAGTTGTGTCATCTGTAATCGCTGCATCAGTAAAAACGATTGCTGTATCCGCATCCTCCATACAAGAGCGATACCGAACTAAACAGGATTGCATCGCCTCTCTGTTCGGAGAGGGTTGCGCTCTCAGTATTTCCTTACTGGATACAGCACTCATGTCGCCTATCATATCTTCGGAGGTGAAAACGATCTGAACATCAGCAATGCCCTTCTCATCCAGTAACCGTAAAGCGGATACGAAATCAATTCCGCCTAATTGAATCAATGGAATCATCATTGATCCTGACATATCAACTACAACGAAAAGTTTCCTTTTCATTTTTCGTTTCACAGTCCCCATGAATGGACCACCAGATCCTGTCATTGCGGATTGAATACGAATCCTAGAACCAGTCGATGCAGCGCGACCTCTCGCAATTCTTTTATTCGAAGCGATGTTTGTCATTGATCCGCAAATACGATCTCTTTTAGCCGTGCAAGGGTCGTAAGTCTTATCGTATTTGAAAGGCCACATATCCCAATCAATGTCACCAGGTTTTGAATACGATCCCTTTCCGTTGTTCAAGTTGTGACGAACGGGCGCATCAGGGTCTTTCATGCCTCCTATCGTATCGGAGTACCAGCCAACATCGCCTATACCAGTGTGATCCCTTTGTATTTGATCCTTGAATACTTCGTAGAACTCAAGAGTCAGGTTCAAGCGCGTTTGCAAATCTGTATTATCATATATTGCATTCTTTTGAATCGTAAAGAAATCGTAGAACCATTTTAGAACATGAGTTGTATTCTTTTTTTGGTTACGGAAGGTCACCTCTTTTACTCCTTTCCATTTCGGAGCTTGCTGAGTCCAGCTCTTCCAGGTCTTTGCCTCATTGAATTTCAATGTCAGCAAATATTGGCAAGGGTCACTCGTATCCGTTGGAATACTACGAAGGTAATTCTTCCATCCGAACCTTTCACCTGTTCTCACTTGCTCCATTCTTTCGATGTAGCAATCCTCCGTTACATTGAAGACGTAGAAAGGACAACCATTCGCTTGTAGTTCTTTTCCCAATACCGACATCGGAAGCGTATCAACTTTCGAGTACCGACCGTGTGCGCATTCATGCCATAGCAAGCTTTTGAGAAAACCATGCAACTTTTGAGGTTTTTGAATTGTATCCGAATTTATCATACCGTCGGATTCTTGCCCGACTGCTATTTGATGAGAACCATCGAAGGACCAACTAGCCGTTTCGAAGTCCTTCAGAACTTGCGTACGGACTCTGTATCCAGAATCTACGCGCAACTCTCGTAGCTTGCCAATCTTTTGCTTCCCAGTTTTATTTCTCCACTCGGAGCGAATTGCTTTTGTGATTTTTGTATAACTTATCATTGTATTTATTTTTTGGTTACTATTGAAGATTGTTTTTGATTTCTCGGATTGCGTCCAAGCTATCTTCTAATGGGTCCCCAGTTCTAGCGTCACTCTCTACTAGTTGATCCTCCATCGTATCTCGTATCCAGGACTTAATTACATCCCAATCGTCGGACCCCGACCACTCTATTGCATTTACTAAAGTCCTGCAGTCGATAGGCGCTTTGGTTCTCATGTCATTGAAGCGATCCCTTGATACGCTTGCAGCAGTAGCGAACTCACCTGCATCGATAACCACATCGTAAGTATCCGCAATCTGATTACATATACCAGCGAACTCCGTAACGTCGAATTTTATATTCACTTTATGCCAGCGAGACCAGAACGCCTCTGTAATTGAATTAGCACTACGGTTACCAGCGGCAACGATATGCAAGTTCTTTACGTTGCAACGGATCAACTCCGAATTACCGTTCTGCATCTTTAAAGTTCGAAGCACGTATTCGGAATCTCCTGACGAGCCTTTGTGTGGTTCCAGGAATGATAGCAAGAATTCCTGGGATACGATTGGCCATCTCAGAACTTCATCTAGGAAAAGAAGGACTCGATTTCCTTTTGATGCGGACCGTACTGCTTCAGTCAATACACCATCGACAACAGCAAAACCACCGTTGCCATCAGGAATTGTTTTTCCGATCAACGTGGTTTCTTCATCGATACTGTCTGAACATCCATGCTCTAAATACAAATCGTATGCTTTGCCAAGCTTGCGGATTGAGTAGCTCTTTCCATAGCTAGGCGGAGATGTAACCAAAGTCTTGAGACAAGAACCTTGGTCTGGGTAGAACGGTAGAACTCTTTTGAGTATCAAGTTATCTGAACTTGCTTGCTGGATGTTTGCCCTTGCTACCTTCGAAGGGTTCGCCTTGAAGCTGTCCTTGAATTCTTGATACTCTTTCTCTAGATTATGAATGCGGTCTAGAACAGGAATAATCTTGTCATCAATCTCATCTTGTATTTGAGAGCTGGATACCGATGGCGAACTGCTTGCCATCGCATTCTGAATTATCCCAGAAATTTGCGCTGTAATATCTGATGCGATTGTATTGCTTGCAGGGACCTTCGAAGCCTTGTATTCACAAATCAAGGACTCGCAAGCCTCTCTCGCCTCGAAGCCCTGAATGCGTTCTACGGTCCTAAGCGCGTCAATGCGACCTTGCCCTCTGATCTGAGATGCTGCATCGCTTGGAAGCGATCCCAGGTGAACCATAGCAGGAACAATGGCGCTCCTTAGGTAATCGGTCGTGCTTACAAACACGCGCCCCTTTGTCATGGTTGCGATGGTGTTTTTTATTTCTACGGTATTCATATTGTATTTATTTATTGGTTACGATTAGAAATGCCGAATCTGAGTGACCCGAAATTTCGCCCTTATAATAGCTTGCATGAGGCACAGCCGTCAACCCCCATGTAAGTCGTTGATGATCAATGCACGTAATCAAACCCTGAATACGGTTTGAAATATATACGTGCAGGCAATAGGAAAAAACGCTTTGATGCTGTCGTAAAAGTACAATTTTCTGTAGTAAATATACAATTTCACTTCTAAAACAGTCGAATTGTATCCAGATCTGAATACAAATGGCAGTTTTGGGGATGTTTTGGGACCGTCCAAGCTTTCCAACTACATAGGCTAGTCGCGTCCTAGTACGCATTTTCTGGATTGTATCCATACTTTGGGCATCGCGTCCTAGTACCGTCCTCGTAGTCCTAGGACAACTACGTCCTAGGTCGTCCTAGAACGTATCCAGATTCCAACTATTTAGGCTTGTATCAACTATTTGGACACAAAGGGGGGGAGGGGGTCTAGGGCTTTTCTTTAATTTAAATTGCAATTTATGTACTGCCTTAGAAAAAAATACTTGACTTGTAGGCTTATTTATGATTTATGGCGTACTATTATGAGTTCAACTGATCCTAATGTTATAAAACAACAGTTATTTGAGGACATTAATTCTGCTGTTATAGAGTACGCTGAGGAGTACGAAGTTAAGAAGCTTAAATGCCTAGAGCGTTACGATCCTAAGAAGGTAGCTACAATACTATTCCTTTCTGCTCAGGGCAAAAGCATTAACAACATGGTTTCCAAGTACGGTTTCAAGCACGAAACGGTACAGCGTGTACTGGTCTCGTACGCTGACCACATGGGGAAATGGCGTGATCTAGGTGGGCAGCTTGCAGCTTACTCTTACTTAAACATAACCTCACTGGAGGAGGAGATAATTAACGATGTGCGTTCACGTATGCACTCTGGTGAGCTTAAACCTACCTTTAAGGACATCAAAGATATTAGTATAGCGAAGTCTAACTCATCCAGGGAAGCTATGCTGGCAAGAGGAGAGGCTACCAGTATATCCAGAGAGGAAAAGGTGTACACGGATGATGACTACAAGAGCTTAATGGAAAGAGCTAAGAACAAAATAAAACAAGCGGAGGTTATAGATGTTGATCACGAATAAATTTAAAAACGATGACGATAGTAATGAGTCACACAAGGATAAGGTCATTAATCAATTGTTTAAAATCATAAAAATAATGGACCCTAATAGTTCTGAGGAAGAAATTGTTATGCTTGTTAGTGCTAATATAGTGATCGAAGACCTGAAGGAAGACGAAGATGATTTTAACGTACAGAGGAACTAGCTTGATTTATCGGCTAAAGATCCACCGTTTGATTGAATTATAGTACATAAAGGGCTTGACGTGTACGTGATGCTGTACATTATATTTAATACTAGATAACGTAGATGTACATCAATAGACATGAGCGGTAAAGGAGACAGAGATAGAACCACCGACAGGGAAGCGTACGAAAAAGCGTACGATTCAATATTCAACGAAAAGACGTACAATCAATTATTTAAACCCAAAAGACCGTTTTACAACGACATCAAGAAGTACGAAAGGGCTTTTAATGTGGGCAAAAACAGCAACGAAGGTGTTTTTTCTGGGGGTAATACAGATTCGATTCAGGAGGGAACTTCTGAAGACGTGGGTGCGAATCCCACTTCCTCCACCATTGACAGTGCTGCATTTAATGCTCCTCCGATCCGTCACGGTATAAGGCGTGTTATTGAATGAATTTTACCGAACATCCCTTCTTGGAGTCCCCTACAGCTAAAGACATTGTTTGGCTGTACAACAACGATCTCTCGTTGCTTAAAGAGCTGCATACTGCCCATGAGAGTCGAATCAAAGCCTCTGAAGATGACCCCGTAAGGTATGGGTTCGATCTCCCTGGGTGGGAGCGTATTGAGCAAGGACTACAGAAGTACAATGAGTGCTTGGCGTTAGGAGGTAATAGATCAGGTAAAACTACTGGCTTTGCAAAGATTGTTATGAAGGCTGTGACTGAAAGCAATGACGGTCACGTAGTATGCTTCTCACAGAACGAGGACACCTCCATTAAGGTGCAGCAATCCGCCATCTGGGAGATGATGCCCAAGGAATTCAAGAAGAAGACGAAGAGCATCGAAGGGTACATCAACTACAGTATGCAGAACGGGTTCACGGCTAAGAGCTTTATTTTCCCCGATACCCGTACTAGAGTAGATTTTAAGACGTATACGCAGTACAGCAACAACCAGACGATCTTAGAGGGCTTTGAATTCGGATTCCCTAAGCCAGTAGGCCTAAACATAGGTGCTTGGCTAGATGAGTACCTAGGGGATTCTAAGTTAGTGAACACTATCAGGTTCCGATTGGCGACGCGAGATGCTGTGATGGGCATAGGCTTCACTCCAATTGACGGTTATACTCCATTTATATCCGATTATCTGAAGAGCGCTCAAACTTTAGAAACTAAGAAGGCTAAGTTGTTAAAAGGCAGAGAGGTTCCAGTGCGGCAGTACAGTCCATCGAGGGATGCGTCTGTGGTGTACTTGCACTCTGATGAGAACCCGTTTGGTGGGTACGAGCGTATAGCAAAAGACCTTCGTGGAAGACCAGAAGAAGAGATATTAGTACGCGCTTACGGAGTACCCGTAAAAAGCATGACTTCTTTACTCCCGCTTTTTAACACTGAGGTGAACGTACTAAAGGATAAAGAGCCTAATAAGTACGGAATGCAGTTCCCTGATGTGTCTAATAAGTCCAAGTATACCGTGTACCAGGTAGTGGACCCCGCTGGAGCGAAGAACTACGTATCTATATGGGCTGCTGTAGACGATAACGACAACGTGTACATCTGCCGTGAGTGGCCAGATTGGGATACTTATGGGGAGTGGGCGGAGTTCGGTGACCCTAAATGGAAATTTGGCCCCGCTTCAAAGAAAGTGGGACTAGGTGTAAAGGGGTACGTCGATTTATTTCAAGGGATTGAAGATGAGATAGGCATCGAGGTATTCGAGCGTATAGGTGATTCACGATTTTTCGCTAAAGAGAACGAGAACAACGAAGATTTATTTATGTCCTTCGAGGAGCACAATATGATGTTTGTGCCTTCTGACGGGCGTATGGAAGAAGTAGGCTTGTCTGCACTAGATGAGTGGTTCAATTACAACCCTAATGAGCCGATAGATTCTGCTAATCGGCCCAGATGTTACATTCACGAGAGCTGTCGCAATTTAATTGATAGCCTCATTAACTACAACTCAAAGGGAAAAATGGACGAACCCTTAAAGGACTTCTTTGACGTCATTCGTTATTTGCGAATGGCGAACGCTGGAGAAGGTCCAGTCCACGTAACAGCTCGCGATTTAGCAGTAACTCGCAGGTCTATAGGAGGATACTAATGAAAAAGAGATTAATTAAAATTGCTGAAGAAAACGATGTACAATTCAAGGGACTGATTAGCCTTTGCGCTCAAAAGCTAAGTCCTGGTATGATTACGGGATCAGGTAAGAATACATGGATTTCTGACGAGGGGCAGGAAATACTGCTTGAAGCTATAGAGTCTCCAGAGGCTACTGCAAGGCATATAAGCGCTAAGGTGATAAAGGTAGCGCCTAACAAGAAGTACGTTTATGCGTACGCACATGAAAGCGGGACTAAGATCCCTGTGCTTGTTCCTAAAAAATTTGCGGAACGATTAGTCGGGAAGCTGATTACAGTTGAAATAATTGAAGACGTTAATGGAGTTTCTTACAGATACAGAAGAGGAACAGCTTAATCGCTTAGTTCAGAATAGAAAGTTCTTATCCCAGGAGCTAGATCGATTGTTGGGATGGGAGCTTCTTAGGCTAATCTCGCTACATAATTCAGAGGGGTTGATGCAAAATAGCGAATTCTGTGATAAGATCGGAGTAAACTACTGGTACTCATACAGGGTTCTGTACAAGGTGCAAGATAAGGTTCAACAATTTTTGAAAAACTTAGAGCGGTAATGCAGAACAACGATTACTCAAAGGCAATAACGTACGTTGGCAAAAAGCCAGATATAGACGTTCTCATAAAGGCGTACCAGAGGACAACAAACGAGCTGGGGGCGTACTACGACCTTTGCCGTACCTCGTACGATGATCGACGTAACTGGTGGCCAGGGAAGAGCCGTGATCTTCGCAAGCACGGAGCAGATGCCTTTCCTTGGGAAGGAGCTTCTGACCTAGAGAGTCATGTTATTGACGAGCGTGTAACTCGTTTAGTTTCTCTGTTCATGTCTGCCCTGAATAGGGCTAATATACAGGCGTTCCCCGTAGAAGCTACAGACGTCCCTAGATCTAAGGTAGTATCGAACTTCTTGAAGTGGATGACAACCTCTGGCTACATCCCTAGGTTCAAGCAAGAAATGGAGCTTGCGGCGAACTACTTGCTTGAGCGCGGTATAATGGTTACGTACTGCGGTTGGATCATGGAAGATCGCACGTTCAAGCAAAAGATAGACCTAAGACGAATTGCTGCCGTTAGTCCTGAGCTAGCTGAAATGATAGCTAGCGGCCAGAACGACGAAATGGTAATTCAACAGATGCAATCCGCTGTTCAGGTATCTGAAGATAACGCAAGAAAGGCGCTAGAAGAACTGCGTGAAACAGGGGTAGCAGAAGTTCCTACCGTTCGAAGACAAGTAAATGCCCCAGAGGTAAAGACCCTTGGACCTGACGGCGATTTTATTTTTCCCGCTTATGTGACAGACCCACAACGCGCGCCGTACTGTTTTTGGCGCACGTATTACACTGCACAAGAGTTGCAGAATAAGGTAAGTACAGATGGCTGGGATGAAAATTTCGTGGAGCACGTGATCGAAAACTTCTCTGGCGTAAACATAAATTCCTTGGAGAGGGAGCAGGAGGGAAGGCGAAGCATATCATCAACTGATAGTGCTTATGAGGCTGAGGAACTGATTGAGATCATACATGGTTACCAGAGATTGATAGACGAGGATGATAAGTCCGAGGGTATCTACGAGACCGTGTTTCACGAATCTTTTTCAGGGGGCAAAGGATTGGGCATACAATCGTACGCTAAGTTCGACCTTCTAAACGGGTACGAGGACTACCCTGTAGTCGTTACTCGGTTCAGCGAGGACACAAAGCGTCTATACGACGCAATGACCGTTCCATCGCTTCTGAGAGGCATCCAGAACCAGGTTAAGGTAGAGCGCGACTCTCGGATAGACAGCAACTCGCTATCTACCCTACCAGCCGTAACTCATCCAAAGGGAAGAAAGCCAGAAGAGATTGGTCCTGGTCGCTTTATCCCAGAGGTTCGTCCTGGAGAAATTAGTTTTATGAAAGGACCAGGGTTTAACCCTGGATCTATAGAAATGGAGAACAATCTTCAGGCACAAGCTGACCGTATAGTTGGACTCGATGAAGAATCTCCGCTTAGTGGAGTGCGCAGGCAATTCCTAGTTGACAAATACTTGCAGCACATCGCTCAAGTTATTACTACTTGTTACAAAAATTTTCAACGCTTTGGTCCTAACGAAATATTTTTCAACGTAACGGGAGTTCCCGATCCCCAGATGTTTGATAAGGGTGATCCTAATGAGAATTACGACGTTACTATCAGTTTTGATGTCCTGAACGCTAGTTCAGAGAAACAAGAAGCTAAACTAAATCAGTTGGTTTCGCTAGTCCAGATGGACAGAAACGGATTAATTGACGTAGATAAACTACTTACGGCAGTCGCTGGAAGTATTGATCCAGTTCTGGCTAGCGGTATTCTACGTCCTGCTCAGGAAGCTCAGGACCAGATGTTAAAAGATATTACAGATGACTTATCTAAAATTTACGCGGGGATCGAAGTACCAGCGCGTCCTAACGGTGCTCAAGCTGCTTTGCAAATTATTCAAAGCTATGTGCAACAGCCAGATATTGGAAAACGGCTTCAAGAAGATGAAGCTTTTGCCCAGCGTCTACAAAAGTACAATGCGCAGTACCAGTTCGTTATACAACAAGCTCAAAACGCGCAAATAGGCCGAGTAGGTACTGCACCAGCTCAAATGGGCGAGGTACAAACTCAAGGGATGCAGCAGTAATGCCTGATAATCAAAGCACATCGGAGTTCGCTGACGAACGAGCCTTAAATGCCCGATTAGATTCTATCTTGAAATCTATGGATGGGAAACAAGTTTTTCCGACAAAGCATCCTATGGCTGGAGAATCAAACGTAGTTACAACTACTGTTTCTTTTGATGGAAAACATTTTATTCTTCCATCTATGGTTGGAGGTGAAAACTTAATGGAAGGCAACGAATTTATTAACGTAGCCAGAAAAAAGGGTTTAAAGAATTATCCTGCATTTGATGATCCTAAAATTGCTAGTGCTGTTAGTAAGCTTATGCACGGAGGCGTTCTTGAGGATGGAACATTCTCCTACGAACTTGCTAAGAAAAAACTTTAATATGGCAGACAATCTAAGCAGAAGCGATCTTGCTCGCCAAAGAACAAAGGCTAAGTATAATCAAGAAATATACGATCTAATTGCCTTGCATGAGTCCATAGAGCCTAAAGTATACCCTGACAGTAAGGGGAATCGTACTATAGGAATAGGGTTCAACTTAGAGGAACCCTCTAACCGAAAAAAAGCAGAAGCTTTAGGTTTTAACGTCCAGGATATGCTTTCTGGTAAAAAAATTCTTTCTCAGAAAGAAATAAAGATTCTGTACAATGAATCCGTTAAACAAGCTTCTGATGACGCTAATAAGTACTTGCCTAAAGCGGGTAGACAACCACCTGTAGTCCAAAAAGTTTTAATAGATATGTCGTTTAACATGGGTTTAACCAAGTTAAATGGATTTACAGAAATGAGAAAAGCGTTGTTAAAAGGTGACTACAATAAAGCTGCTGATGAAATGATAGATAGCAAATGGTATCGTCAGGTGGGGGATAGATCTAAAAGATTGGTCGATATGATGCGATCCGCAGCTCAATAAATAACTTTGGATAACAACGTAAAATTTTTATCGAAGTACGAGCACTTTGCTCGTTTTATAAAAGATATAAAGGATCGAAGAGAGTCTAGTATATCTAGGCTAAGATCCGCTTCACAAGAAGAAGTAATGCAGATTTCTGGAGAGATTTCTGCGTACGATGATATACTTCAGGACTCCGATTCAGATAATTTATTAAAAAAATGGTCTGAGCATGTCTAACATGTAAGTTTCCGTGCTATAATCACGCCCTCGCCATCGCTAGGCGTAATAGCGGAAACAGCATATACACATGAGTGAAGTTATCGAGGCGGTCGCTGATGCCTCTCAAGATACAGCGGAAAATACTAATATATCCGCGTCTGAGTTCGAGCTTAGACGTGCCAGACAGATGGAGGATTTAGTTCCTTCGGAGTCTGAACCAGAGGCCGAAGATGCGTCTATTTCAGAAGATATTGAGACTGAGTCCCAATCTAATGAAGAAGAGGTTTCCGAGGGTAATGAAGATGTTCTTTCAAATATCGACTTAGAAAATCTTTCTGAGGAGCAGATTAAACACCTTTCTGAGGCTCTTTCTAGCCGAGCTGTTGGCCGTTTTGGCAAACTAACAGCTAGGGCTAAAGCTGCCGAGGAGAAGGCTCAAACACTTGAGGAAAGTTTAAAGGCTCAACAGGAGGAAGTTCTATCTTCTAAATCTGAAATTGTTGATAACCCGTACTCTGACTTGAATTCCATGAAGGATATTCAGGACAAGGCGAAGGAAATCAATGATGTTATTGATTGGGCAGAAGAAATCTTGTTCGACTCTGATGACTACAGTCCACACGACATGGTTACAGAGGCTGATGGGAAATCCATGACTAAAGCTGAGGTGCGTGAAGCTCTTAAGCAAGCAAGGAAATCCAGAGACAAGTTTTTACCTGACCAATTTCAGAAGGTGAAGAAGACGGAAAACGCTGTAGCGTTACGCCAAGAATATGGTCAAAAAGCTTTAAAGCAATTTAAGTGGTTAGGCGACAAAGATAGTGATCAAACTAAACAGTTTGTGAAACTAGCGAGTCAGCCTGCTCTGCAAAAAGCTTACGAACAAAGCCCTGACCTTAGTTGGCAACTCCCATATCTATTAGCTCATTCAGTTGATAGTATGTTTGGAGGTAACGCTAAAAAATCTGCAAAAAATGGAGAACAAGCGTTTAAACCGTTTCCACCTAAAAGCCCTTCATTGGGCGGTGCTAAGTCCGATAAGTCAGAAAGCAACTCTTCAAAAGCCCTAAAGGATCTTTCGTCTAGGTTCAAAGAGTCTGGAAATAAAGATGACTTCCAAAAACTGCGAGAAGCGCGATGGTCGCGCAATCTCGCCTAACCTGAATACATAAAATGTCACTATCAAATACATACGATACAACTAGTCCAGGTTCGGCTGCTTCCAATAGAGAAGATCTTAGCGATGTGCTAACAATCTTGGCTCCTGAAGAAACGCCCGTCCTGTCCTCATTACCAAAAACTCGTGCATCTGGCACGATTCACGAATGGACTGTAGACGCTCTTTCCTCTCCCAGAACTACTGGGATTGCTGAGGGAGCTGACGTTACCACTTTCACTGACCAGTTCAGTGGCCGCGCGCGTCTTGCAAATAACACCCAAGTGTTCCGTAGGGACTACATGGTTAGCAGCCTCCAAGAGGCCGTTGATTCTGTTGGACCTGCTAAAGTCGCTCAAGCTGAGGCTAAGGCGGTTCGTGAACTAAAGCGTGATATTGAAGCTACTTTGCTTTCAAACAACGATCTAGACACCGAAGACGGAGCTGGTTCTGTTTACAAGCTACGTGGCCTCGGCGATTGGATTGACTCCGCTGGACCTGCTGCAGTTCCTGCTGGATTCCGCACACCTGCTGGAAGCATTCATGCTACTGGTGCGTTCACGGAAACTGCGATGAACAACATCATCACTTCCATCTATCGAGTTAGTGGAAACACGAACTCTTTGACGTTGGTTGCTGATACAGCCCTTCGCCGCATCATCAGCGACTTCGCTCGCACTGGTGTAGACGGAAGCGCTACGAACGAAGGTGTTCGTACCGTTAATTACAACGGTGAATCTGCTAAGATTAAGCTCTCTGTTGAGCTTTATCAGTCTGACCACGGAATTGTATCTGTTGTCAACATGAACCCTGATTGCGCTCCTGATACTGCTGCTAAGGATACTGGCTATTTTGTCAATCCTGAGTACGCTGGTATTGCAGAGCTAATCCCAATGGGCAGTTCTCGTCTACCTAATCAAGGTGGCGGCGAACGTGGATACGTTGATTGCGCGCTTACGCTCGCAGTTTACCATCCTGGTGCTCATGGTAAAATCACCGCAATCGCATAAGGAGATAAACTATTATGGCTATTGAATTAAAAAAAGTACAAAACATTGAAACCCTAGCATTGGGATTCAATTATGAAGCCTCTATTGACTTGTCTACGCTTGGCACAGCCGCTGGTTCAGCGACTGCTGTTGACATTCAAGTTGGTGAAGCTGCTATGGCTGGCGGTATCTTCGGAGCTGCAATCATTGTTGACGAGCTTGTCGTCGGAACCAGCATCACGGATGCCACTATCGCTATCGGCGATGATGGTGACGCTGATGGT
>TARA_B110000211_G_scaffold235020_1_pt1 | contig 15742 bp, 17 predicted proteins | sample TARA_B110000211 | Tara Oceans TARA_B110000211 (sample SAMEA4397516) | marine metagenome | biome: Polar Biome; feature: [DCM] deep chlorophyll maximum layer (ENVO:01000326); material: water (ENVO:00002006), including particulate matter (ENVO:01000060) such as... | depth 30 m
TACCCTACATAAAATATATGATAAAATATCTAAAAAACGGTAATAATACAGAACACTTATATATAATTTTATAGAAGTATTAAATATAAATAAAATTATGTATAATTTTCCAGAAATCTATATCTCCCTATTTAAGTTTAGTTATATTTTAGAGCATGTGCGAATAGGAGGTGGCTCTTTAATTTGATATATTTATTTTTATTACGGTCATATTCATAATATATGAACGATAATACGTTGTATACATAGCTCATATGATCTGATATTATTGTATGAACTAATTCGGTAATCACCGGTGTGATTTGACAATATAAACGAAGATCAGTATTTTAGTTTGAAAGTTACCTATTGGTAATAAAAGTTGAAACACATTAACACCTTCGTCAATAACTAATACTCGATAGGATGGATAAATTAACTTCGATAAGGGTGAATGCCTCACCGCTTCGATATTTTACACGGGCCAAGCCTAAGCTCCCGGAAGCGGGGGCGACCCGACCAGGTGCCCCCGCTTCCGGGGATACATACATTATGCTGCTATTAGATATGTCCGGAAGTAATATTAACGAGACACGGGAACAGCTCGAGGAGCTTATAATATTTCTCGCGACACCCAAGGGGGCAGCATATAAGGTCTACGTCTGGTGTTTCGGTTCCAAAGACCCCCCGTGTTCTGTATATGGCCGTATGGGAAAGGAGTGGGCTCCATTGCGAAAGCTGAACACGTATTATTCCGACCGCGTGGAGACAGTTCATCGGGCGGGCGGAAGCCGAGCCTACGTTTCATACTTTCCATGGCCAACCTATACTCACTATATAATTCCAGCGCTTAGCGATATGAATCGATTTGTTACGTCTGAGTCCGGGTCGCCAAACACTCCGATCGCACTGGCGTTCATGGGAGACGGCGCCTTTAGCGATAGGCTTTTCATTGCTAATATAAAAGCCGCGGAAATTAAGAGGGAGTTAAATCGCGTTGTATCCTTCACGAGCATTTTCGCAGCCAATACTACCGACGCTACAAAAAAAGACCTTACCGTACAGCTACAGGAAATTTTAATGACTACGGAGTCGGCGATACAGTACACAACACATAAGTTAACCCACATGTCCACTGATCTTACACGCGTGATCAATACATTCAACGTTGGTGGCGCGGTCGCCCCGCCCGGATATAGTGCAATTCTGGACGAAACTTATCACGACTATCTTACACCTGGGTCTATCGCTACAATTTTAAAAGAGAATACGGGACTCATTGTGAAATATACACGGTTCATTGTGTACCATTTTGAGACGTGTCCTATTGTATTTACTCGCGGAATCTCTAATCTTATCGGAAAGATATATAGCGCCCTAAAGCTCCTGGCCCATTTCAAAGACGATACCTTTAATATTAAAATGTACCTTAATAATCCCATATCAGTTATCGCCGACAAAAAGGATTTCTTGGCGCCGCAGCGCGCAGCGGCATTGCGTATTATCAGCAAGCAGGATGGTAGTGCGTATAAGCTGGCCCGCGAAATATTAGCGAAATCTCACCCACTGCACGAATGTATTACGATTGCTAACTTACCCGCCTTTGATTTTGGCGACATGATTCGCGATGGATCATGTTCCAAACTAATTTATTTACTCGACGAAATTTGGAACGAACATAGTCCCTGTGCCTTTGTGAAGTCAAGTTCCCTGGGTATCCCACTTCTCCCGGCCACTGCGACTACATCTGAGATGATGACAAGTTTTAAGATGTGTTCGGGATTACTTGGCATCCCAGATACCGTATTGGGGACAAATGTTATGTTGGTAATCGCGATGTATATTCTTACTAACGACTGTATTGACGCGAACACTCGCCCCCTGGCGATGTATATTAAGAATCTGTGCTATCAGTTCATCTTTAAAAACATCGGAACACTACGTTCTATGGTATTTAGAGATGACGGAACCTTTCATAACAACATGTATTGTGCCGGCTATGCACGTGTATTGTATCGGTTTTTCACTGTGTTCGACGGCGATACTCCAAGCTTGACCCCGGAAGACGTCGACGCCATACGTAGTATTTATACGGCTATTACCAAGATTATCGCGTGGCGCAACTACACATTTACCATCGACATTCCGAAATTGACCTACGACTTTCATATCGGCGACATAGTGTTAATTTCACCGAAGAGTTGGGGCGATAGAACGTGCCCTCTCATTAACATGCCGAATCTAGCAATGATTGTTCCCGCGCCAACACAGCGGCGGCATAAATATAAGTGTTTGTTTACAGAGGGTGACGACAAAGACTTCTTCTATGTTGCACCGGAATTTCTAACAATTTTCCTCGCACATAATAAATATGGTGCACCATCTGGCGCTACGATCGCCGGCTTCAAAAATACTGCAACATTTAAGGCAATTCGACGCTATCAGCGTGACACCTGGATGTCAAACCTCCACGACCACAAGGTTCGACTGAAGGATGGCCACTTTGATACTCTCGATAGCGACGTCTCGGCCCATATGACCTTCAAAGAACAGTTGGCGGCCATCATCGCGTTGCCCGCCGTATCTGCTGTATATGATGTCGCAGACACGGTGCCCCGACTCATTCACTCACGGACACCAGTCCCTAAGAAGATGTTGGGCGAGATTTTAGGTTTCAATGTGTGGGAGTCGATCATTGGTACTGCGCTATCATTTAAGCAGCCAGCCATCAAGTTTGTGATGGAGCACCGGATGGAAAGCGTGTCACGTATGTCGGACGGCTATGATTGCGCGCGCGCGGCCCTAGCGGAGACTCTCCGCTCGTCTATGTCTGACGCGACGTGGCGGATTCCTTTGGACTCACTCGTAGTCGAATCCTTCAAGCCTTACGCGAAGCATGTCTTTACACTCGCTGATATTTCTGCAATTTCCAACGATTTCATACGCAAGTTTACCCTATTGCGGAGTGGCACGGAGTGCGATTGTAGCTGTGGATTCCCACTCGGTCCAGGAACTGAGTCTGTTTCGCCCGGATGTGGTCATAAATTTTCCAAGCCCTGCTATCAGAGATGGTTAATGACGTCCGGTCAGAGTCCAAGGGACATTCATTTGACCGCATCGGAATGCCCCCTCGGTTGTGTAAGTTGTCTCCAGGATCCAATTATTTTAACAACTGGACACCGAATCCCGCGATACGAGCTTAGCGAAGCGGTTGTTCGGGCGTCGAGTAGCAACTGCATTGCTATGTGCTCTGCTTGTTTCCTTCCTAATGTTATTTATCCTCGTAGCTGTACAACTCATATGGAGCATGATGATATGCGATGTGAGGCGTGTAGCGACCAGAGTTATTGGGAGTGTCCCACTCCAGGATGCGAGCTGCGCCACGAGCATGTTAACGGTTGCCGGTGGCTACGCTGTTGCCCCGTCCACACCAGCTTCGACGTGCCATGTCCGGGCGGTTGCAATTTTACTCTCCGTGGGGAGTTTGGGAACGTGATCGCGCGTGGTTGCGGACAGGAGTACAAGATGAAGAATGGGCTGGTTCAGGAGGGCGGTGCCGGCGCCGCTGCGTCGGACGGAAGTTATTATGGATAAATATATACACCCGTGGTGTTACATTATAATCACTGAATCTTTCAGATATTTTCTTATTAAATTCTTTCAAGGGTGTAAAATTTCAAGAGTCTACAATATGTGTATGGATAGAATGTGCATCTATTTAAAAATTTAAGTAGATATATATATTCATTATTTAGTTGGAGTAAGCGAGACCGCCCATACCAGACATAATTCTAAGAACGTTATAGTTAGTAGCGTACACGCGGAGCTGACGCGAGCCGGTGCCGGTGCCGGTTGTGTCGGAGAAGTCTAACAAAAGGACGGCATTGTCAATTCTTGAGAAATTGCAGGTTCCCGATGGTTGGTGTTCCTCTGGCTTGAGGGCGAATGAGTATACGTGGACGTTCTCCGTCGTGAGCGCCGCGCCAGTGTGATGTTCGTATCTCTGAGTGCCCGTGAAGTGGCGACCGGGGCGCTTGCGGAAGCGGTCGTGGCCATTTAATTGGAGCAAAGCAGTGCATACCTCGACGTAATCGGGGCCACAGTCGGCTGAGCATGCGCTGGCGTTTTCGACAACCCATACCAATTCCTTGACCGGGTGGTTGAATCGCAATTCGGTCTGGGAGCTGCATTGGGAACCAAGGGATATGGTGTTAGTGAACTGTACCTGCTCGATGAGGTACTCATGGCTGACTTGGGCAAACCGACGACGCTCGTCTGTATCGAGGAAGATGTAATCACACCATACCTTAACACAGTCGACCTTATGGCAGCACGATAACTGTACGTTAAGCTTAACTTCGTGGTATTGGAGGGCGATAAGCGGGAGCGCTAAACCGGGGTTGCGGCAAAACCAGAATTGAAGAGGCATGACTACCTTAGACGATCCGCATGGGTCGCAGCACGCGGTGGAGCACGCGGTGGAGCACGAACCATAGCTCGCGTCCCATGCAGTTGAGTTGATGAGCTCGTTCCACCCGAGGTCTTGACCGCTCATAGTCGCCAACATAAGCTTTTTATCTATAGAATGTGTTAAATCGACCCAAATGTCCATCCATTCGCCGTAATGCTTATCTATAATCTGGCCTCCGATTTCTACTTCGACGTAGTCTAAAAGGGAAAAAAATCCATCTCTTTTCGAACCACCCGAAACGTCCGCCTCGATGTACACACGGCTCAATAAATCGCCGTTGCGCGCAATTGTGACTGAGAATTTGGAACCCTTGCTCGTGGAACCATTGATCGTCTGCTCGATAGATTCGCAAGCAAAGTTGGTATGGCGCCTGTATACCACCTTGAAGAAGGTAATCTGTGGATTACCGGTTAAATAAATGTCTTGTGCGCCATAAGCGACTAATTGCATAAGTCCTCCTCCCATATTTATATTATTAACACAGAAAATAAAATTAGCAATTAATTGCTAATTAATTAGAAATTAATTGCTAATTTAGATTTGTTCGCCGTACGATATGTTTTTTTCTTAATTATATAGTATTGACATTTTACCATCCTTAAATCTACAAATGTTATTTCTCACCATGTATATATTGATTCTTGGGTTCAGGTACGTCGACAACTCCTTATAGCAAATATCAAGTGAGGCCGAATCGAAATTACCAGTCGATATGAATCCAGACGATTGAAATCTCGTCGGTTCAACTGAAAACGAATAAACATGAATATTTAAATCGTTTCCGGGAATATTAAATGAATTATATCTCTGAATCAGCGAGGTTATAGGCGCACTATAGTCTAAAAATACTGGATTACCATTTACTATAAGGGAGGTCGATTTAATACCGTCTATACTTTGGACGGTTTTTTCTATATATTTGCCCTCCCCGACAACGTTCCACGCAAGATACTTTATAAAATGTGTATTAGGTAGTACATATCTTTTTTCAGAAACTTCGATTGTCTCATTCGCGCAAACCTCAACTTGTTCAATTAAATATTCTAAAGAACTCTGTTCAAAAACGTTTTTTTCTAAAGGCGTGATATTAGTATATTGAATTAATAATTCGATATCACTTATAGAAGGGACGGCACTATCGCCCGAGGTCGAGAGTTCGAATGTAATTTGGGGGTTTTTTAAGAGCCAGATAGGAAACGCCGATCCCGGATTTTTTGTAAACCAAAAGGGTAACGGGATATACAGGTTTTTTTCTAAAGTCGCGATATTTTCAAAGCGTTTGTATTCGGCCTTTGTATTGTGTAAATTTGAATGTACATATATGAAATTTGTTTCCATGGAGCATAACACCTGCCCGTTGTATTTAATGCTAACCGTATCTATTAAATTTAATCCGTGAACGGCGCCTGCGGAAGGAGGCATATTTACTTTTAAAAACATATTGCTTATTAAATCGCCTTGGACGGGAATTCTAAATTCATACTGCGTATTTGTATTAAAACTCCTAATATAATTTTCGGAGCATGAAACGGTTGTCCAGTTTTGTCCAAAATAACTATACTGTTTATGTTTTTTCTTAAATAATGTATGAGTTGTATCCCACTTCGTATAGGAATCTTGCTTACCTTTTATACTTAATAACATTTTACCATTGGGCATATCTATTATATAAATAAGATTATTTATATAATTAGTTTACAAAGGCCAGCCCGGCCATACCACTCTCTACTCGCAATATATTATAGTTTACACCATAAATAACAATATTTCTATTGCACTTGTCATTCAATTCAGTAAGTCCCATTTTTAACTGAGCATTGTCTAATTTGGAAAAATTTAAACTACCCGAAGGTTGGAATTTAGTGGGGTATACCGAAAACGAATAGGAATATATACCCGATGCGCTGCCATCAAATTCCGGGAACTGATTTATATTTGACATTCCATAACTTCCATAATATTGATACTGTTGGACATCTCTAAAAAAAGGCGCCGGGAGTTCATCCATGAGCTCTTGTCCATTTATAACCAGGGTACATGCCGACATTTGATCGCCTACCGATCCATTCCAATATTTAAATTGATCCGCTGGACGTATCCCACCATTGCTACTCTGAATGGTCCAGAATAATTCCTTCACCGGATGTCTTAAATTAAGTGGTATTTTATAGCGCAGATCCGGGGCGCCATTTACATATTTCGGGATCGTGTTATTTAAACTGGTCTGCACCTGCGTAATTAAATATTCTTGCTTATTCGTGACTAAACTGCGGCGTTCATCCTGATCTAAATAAATATTTTCTATAAGTAGCGTTACCTGGTTGCAAGTAATGGGTGCAGGGAAGTCTGCGAATTGAACTTCCAGCTTGATTTTATTATTACTGAGAGCAATTAAAGGTAAAGACAAGCCGATATTATTATTAAACCAGAATCGTAAAGGTAAAATAAGTTTTTTAGGATCGTTTCCCGGGGAGGTCTTACTATATACGCTGACCATTTCACCCAGCGCGAATGACTTTTGATCCGGTTCTAACAATTCATGCCATAAATGATACCAACTCGCATAATGCCGATCGATCAGCTGATCTCCAATATAAAAGTCGATATATTCGATTAGGTTGTAGACAAATGGAACTTCGAACGGCGGTACGTTCTTCGATAAGTAATCTATGTCCAGTATTAAGTACATACGATGTAGTAAATCAGCATTTTTGGGAATATCTAAATATATTTTTCTACACGAAATATTATTCGTGTTCGATGGAAATCGTAATTCCTGATAGTCCATTGCGAAATTTGTATGACGCTTGTACACCGACTTAAAATATGTAAATTGCGGATTACCAACCAAGTAGTCGTCTCGCTCACTCTTGACGGCCAACATTAAATATCCAAGACCCATTTAACTTATACAAATATTTTTTAAAAATTATGGTTGCGCCTTAATTATTTGAATAGTAGGGACTTTTGGGCGGTTTTTAATATAAATATAGGATTGTTCTGGGTAGATAACTCGCGTTCGAGTAGTATTTATATTGTACACCCGAATAAAGGCTGTACTATTTTCTATAGTTTTAATATTTGAAATAATACCACTCGCGTCTATTTTTAGCGTTCGCCTGTTAATGGATAGTATATAATCATTGGCTATGATTGTATGTATTACCGACGGCTTAACAAATGAGAAACCTTCTAAATATGTGCCATATTCTTGTTTAATATACAATTCAGTATTTTTCATTTAAATAATAGAGTGGCTTATTATTTATATTATAATAATATAATGGAGGCATATATACCAAGTCTATCAAATACTAATTATGAACGGCCTAAAATAACATATACAGACACGTTGCAGAACAAAAAAAGTATGAAACAAAAACTTAAACATTATACACGAGTCGTCGATATAGATACTGTACCGCTGAATACGCATATTCGCTATGTCTCGTTGGATAAAAAGTTAAAACAGGTCTTTCGGACCGGGGGTATTCTTATCAAAAAGCACTCGAAGTATATTAAACTGTCCAACGGTACAGTCCAATGGAGTGTTCAGCGCTATCATTATCGCGACGACCAAGTTGATCCAATTTTTAAATCAGTTTTTTTCTCAAAAAACCTGCCCGAATCTGCACGGACCTTGGACGAGGGGGCAATTGACGAAGATAAGTATATTGATATTATTGAAAAACAACACGCCGAAATTCAAAAATTACGTACTTTTATACTAGAAACGCACAATTCAAGGAGTACATAGCGATACGTTCTAATATTAATTCATAGACAATAGCCTACATTCTCGCCCCTTTACATTCGTATGCGTTATTACTGAGCGAATACACCATAAGGTGGGAATCCTATTATACGAAACAGTCATTTTCCAAACAGGATATGGAAAAATTAGTTACAATAAAGATATATACAACATAATAAGTATAGCTGAAAACCTCAATAAAATCGGCAATAGTTAAGGAATATTGTAGAACCATAGAAGGGAAAGGTGCTATTTTAAAACTGAATCGGTTAGCTGTTGGGTGCTTTCTTGTAATGTTTTCGCAACTTTTCCAAAATCTCCAGTGGAGTATACGTAAAAGAGTATTAGGCAAATTGTCGCTATTAAACTCATGATTATAACCATCAACAATGATTGATAGTTATTTTGTTTTTTTGCGCTTGAATTCGCACTACGCTGTTGTTCACTTGAGCAGGAATTGCTAAATTCCTTGGAGGTATAACATCTAAATTCACTACCGTAATTCTGATTATTTTTTTTGCTCGCATTATGGTTGTAATAAATCTTACGCGTTCCTAACTTTTTAACGAGGCGTGTATTATTCTTAGTTATGTTTTTAAGATTCTCATAGAATTCTTTACTGCAATTCACAATATTTTCAAATGCAATCCATCTGACTCCCTCGATGCATGGCGGTCTTGGGAGCGAACCCTTGTACGTATAAAATGCCTTAAGTGATGGAATGGCGTTATATATGTTCCATTCATCGTTGGTCTGGAGTGTTGTTTTCCCGTTTTTTTTCAGAGGCATATGATTCGTAAAGGTTTCAAATGTTGAAGAACTTCTGGAGGAGGACCGATTCACTTCACAAAATACCGAAATTATTAATATCTGCCCTGTATTGGGAGAGCGGTGGTTTAAATTAATTTCGATAGGATGTACTCGGCCATCTATTTTATGCGCGGATGGAGTAAAAAAAGAAATTTTATCTAATTCAAAAACTTCGTTATCATACATGACGTACGAGCCGTCGTCGTAATTCAAAACGAGATTTCTCCCAGTATTTTTTAAATTGATGGCTGAATTTCTATAGTAAAATAAAAGGTCGCATAAAGTATCACACTTTATTGACTGATTTGTTATAATATCAATGGGAGACTGTTGACTTCCTGTTTGGCAAATAGAGCTCATATACTATATGTTTTTATAATATTATCCCAATATACACACGCCTGTCGCGGCCGTGAACATCATTTCTTCACTACGCTACCTAATTCGGCAAATATAACGGACTGTATGATGATACTACTTCATTACATAGAGGGCAATGGGTCGACAGGTCATGTGTAGTATTCATTTGTATTAAGCATTCCAAGCACTGTTTACATATAAGTACATGCCCGCACGCATTTAGTATAATATCAATATCATTTAGATAACAGACACGGCAAATAAATTTCTTTTTAAGTTCTTCATTCTCTAATTTAAGTTTTTCTAACTCAGTACTCTCGCCGATTGAAGCGGTCGAGTTTTCTCCAAGGAATATTTCGGACTCGCCCTCAGTCAGCGACATATATGTAAGCTCTAAAATTTCATACTCCGCTCGTAAGTCATCTAGCATCGACTCACTGCAGTCCAAGCAATGTTCAAGTACTTCGTTTTCATTTAATACCATATCACATTTACCTATTAATTTAGAAATCTCGTTTTGATTTGATATATTGATAGTGTTGGCTTTAGTAATATCCGCCGAAAGCACTGATATTATTTGACTCAATTCGCCATTCATTGAACTTAATATCTTAATAATCCTGTCTTTCTGGTCAATATAGGGGGGTGAACTATTTGGTGGTATTCCATCGAGACTCATTCGTCTATACATATGAAATAGGTATTTTTTTACTAACATTTAACATTCGCGGATTATACATTTGGGAACAATAATAAATCAAGCTTTATTATCGTTTTGGTTTTACTATCAATCTTTCTTAACAACTACACGACTGATTAGTCCGTTAATATTCATAAAGGTGTACAGCGTCTTCTTGTCCAATGCGAATAGCGTGCGCAGGCATTTATCGCTCTTCCAGTGCTTTTTGTTCTTATCTAACTGCAATTTACCCACTGTTCGAATGTACGTCGATACGATCTTCATCATAACTTGACGCGTCCACCCCCCGTCCGCGTGCTCCTCTGCGATATCCCCCCCGTACTTTGTAATGAATTCACGCATCGCGTCATTAACCTGGACTGGCTTCTGTACAACTACTCGCCGGGGTCGGGTGACTTTGCTAAGACGCTTATGCTCACGGATGACCTCTTTTTCGAGCTTCTTTAAATTTTTATGCAGCTCCCGGAACGTCTGTTGCTGCTGACTTACGGTCTCAATTAGTGCAGTCAGCGATTCAGATACGGTCGACGCGGTGGTCGTAGGTTGAGTGTTTACAGTTTCGGGGGTTGAGGTAGTTGTTGGCATTTTATGATTATAATTCGTGGCTTATGTTTAAGTATTTATAACTTTCACGACTCGTAGGTCCTAAATGAGTTTTATTTTATAAATAAAATGTGTCAATTATATATGTGGGATTTGATAAGTATTCCAATAGCAGCCACTGTGGCGGAATGTGTTACTCACCCAATGGATTTTGTTAAAACTCAAAAGCAATACCTAACTCGGCCCGCGAGTAGTTTTTCAATATTTAGAAACGTTTTAAAAACACGAGGCGTCTTGGGATTTTATGGCTCGCTAAAGCCGGCGGTCGCCAGACACTGGATATATACTACCACTCGCGTCTCGCTTTATGAAAAAATGAGAACGGAGAACTCTGACTTTAAAACAAAGGCCTTTGCTGGTATTAGTGCGGGGGCACTTGCCCAAGGCATTGCGTCACCTGCTGATTTTGTAAAAGTAAAATTGCAAACGGCCTCATTGGTTTCAGCATCACATACCACACCCATGGCGATACTCCAAACAACAATAAAAAAACACGGACTTGCTGGATTATATCGTGGATGGGAAGCAAATGTTATGCGGTCCGCGACTGTTAATCTTGGCGAATTAGTCGCATATGACAGTGGTAAACAATATCTATTACAGTATATGGATGACACTATATTTTGCCATGCTCTCGCTAGTTTTAATTCGGGACTTTGGTCCACTGCGTTAAGTACTCCGGCAGATGTAGTTAAGACACATATGATGGCCAATAATCATAATAGTATCTCGGAATGTGTGGGGGATATTTATAACTCTTCCGGCATACGAGGGTTCTGGAGAGGTTTTTTTCCTATTTGGATGAGATTAGCACCCTGGCAATTTACTTTTTGGGTTTCGTACGAGCAACTACGGAAACGCAACGGAAACGAGTCGTTTAAATAAACGACTTTCCATCAATAATATCGAAAATACCTGTCTTTATTAAAAGCGGCCTACTCCTTTTCTTCGCCCGCTCTCGGGTAAAGAAGGCGCCCGTCAAAGCGAGGTCCGTCGACGTGTCGGCACTCTTTAAACTGCGTGTATCATATATATCGACTGGTCGTGGTGTTGATCGATCCTTGTCATGTACGGCACTATCGGCTGGTACTCTCGAATTGTGCTCGTCGAACGCGTGAGGCATTCTATATTGAGTATCCGGTCGTATGGGTTTCGCCGTCGGGTTATCTCTAGTACGTACAAGGGGAACGGCCTTATCTTCGCTGGTAGTGGCGCCAGGTGTGGATATTACGCGGGGTGTGTAATTACGCGTTAATTTTGGACGGACTACCTTCGGCATAGCGCTTATAATTGCATTTAGATTGGACTGGTCGGGCTGTTCTATAATATTCGTATCAATTGGATGTGTAGTAAGGGCTGGGTCGATAAGACTAATCCCATATAATAACTCTTGTTTCATTTTGTTCCGCGCTCGCATTGTCTTTGCGAATATATTTGATTTATCTGTATTGTGTCTCGGTTTGATCGGCACGTTTCGAAGGGTATTGTGTAAAAACATTTTAGGGAAAAAGGTATCAGATAAGGCACTAAGGTCGTTCTCCGCCGATACGATCGCCGTCCGGACAGTCTCCTTGGGTTTTACATCGGACGGTGGGCGGTGTAAATAATCTTTAATTAATTCATAACAACCTGGAAGATTCTCCATAATTTTTTTATAGCGTCGGTATTCTATAGAATCCAAGGTTAATAATTCATTTTTGGGGGGCACCCGATTAAAGGAAGTGTACAATTCCGCAGAAATATAATTTTGGATTGACTGGATTAGGATTTTATAATACATTTTTTCATCACCGACTTGGCAGTTTTTATTTTTTTTTAAGTACCTATATAGTATCTTTCTAATTACGAAATCATTTGGGAAGTCGTAGATGGCGTCCCGAGTAGCATCATTGAAGGATTGTGTAGTCACAAAGGTTTCGATTGTACACATGCGTCGTGTGATTAAAATATAAATCACAACAGTTACAATCGAGAGTACGGCCGTGCATAATATAGTGGAATTCATGTATTATTATACTACATTATTTTTTAGATGGCCTCATAATATAAATTTTTACTTAATTGTTTTAATTGTAATAATAAAATTATTATCGCCAAAAGGAACGTTAATAAAAAAATTATACCCGTCGTCAATAAATACGGAAAGAGTTTATTAAAGGTATATTTTATAAGGGGGTCAATTAATTCTATTTGCATCTTTGCGGTGTTTCTTTCATTTTTCATTTCACCCAGCAGCTTATCTATGAAACTGGACATAAACGTCGTCATCATATATGTAATACATATTATTTAACTACGAAATAGACTTATAGCCGACGGATGTTATATTATATAATGACGTATACTCTTGTTGAAAAATATGCGGGTACGGATAAAAAAATATACACCCTCCTCGAGAACTCCGAGAAAATAATTATTAACTTAAACGATATTAAGTGTTTATTCGGACCCGATGCATATCGGGACTTCTATTATTTAAAATGGAATGTTATGTATCACGACGTCCTAAAAATATATTTGCTAGAAAATTACATTACATCGCAATTTGCTAAATGTTCATTTACAAGTAATCTCATAGAGAGACCCGGCTATCCACTATTACTTTCGACTAAATATATATTGCGCAAGGGTGCACGCCGCAATATAATAACGGATAGCGAGCTCCCACTTCAAGAGTATATGGAGGACTATAAAACAGACACCTATAACATATCAATGGCTTTAACGAATATATTTATAGACAAAGCGAACACAATATTTTATTCATGGGAACTTGTTTCAATTACATGCGTATAAATATACTCTTTTTAAAAGATGTATAACGTAATGAGCTTATCACTGAACTATAATATCCTCGAGACAGAACATGATGAATTTATAGGATCCCCCACTCGAGATGAAAAGGGGATATATAGTATATATTTAAGAACTCCTATAAAATTCGAATTACCACGAGTGGACATTTTGAATAAAGCGACTATGTCTGAGGATACATGTGTAGAATTTGCACTGCCTGAAACAGAACAAGATAGAATTTCTATAGAAAATATCGATTCTTGGGCGGTTAATATGGCGCTCAAATACTCAGATAATTGGTTTAGAAAATCACTATCTATTCGCCAGTTAGTGAAATTGTATGTTAATATTATACAATCTAATTCAGTACTGCGCGCGCGCGTCGATGATGATTTGTTAATATCTCGATTATCAGAGGAGCCTTCTCAGCAGAATGAACCAAGTGGTGACACCTCCGGTGTAATTATTGAAATTCGAGGTTTGGAATTTTATAAAAAAACGTTCAGAGCCATCGTCTTTCTGGATAATATTGCGGGGGATCCAGATGAGCATGAATTAATAAGTTTTGAGAATCTTATAGAAAAAACAAATATTGAATGTGAAACACAAATTATCTGCGATGAAACTAAATCTATTTTAGAAAGCGACGACGATGAGGGATATTCCACCGAGTCTGGGAATGACGAGGAAGCCGAAAGTTGTGAATTAAAAAGTGAACGTGACCAACTCATGATGTTGATTAAAGAAAAGGAGGATGAGGTCAGTAATTACACTTTAAATTCGGATCGAGCGCAAATCGCGAGCATTTCTTTAAAAAAACGCGCAGAGGTTTTAGAAAAGGAAATATCAGAATATAAACTCCGCCTGTCGTAAGTACTACAATTTTTAACACATATATACATATTTTTTTATATTTATATATATATAATGGAAAACTCGAATAAAATCATGTGGATATTATTAGTAGCCGCGATATGTGCCTTAGTTTATATATTGTACACGTATTCGCTCAAAAGTAAAGATTCAGCGCTTACATCAAAAAAGAAGGAAAAAGAGCATTTTGAATCGGAGGGAGTTGTTGGTGGGGACTCATCTGGAAACGCCATGTACGAATCCGTGGCGCCGTCAAGTGAGGAACAAGTCCATGATAGAAATTTACCGGCGGATTGCTTTCCCAAAGACCAACTCGATCCGAAAGATTTACTCCCAGGAAACGATAGCTCGACATGGGCACAATCGGTTCCCAATGCACAGGGAGACTTAGGAGACCAAAATTTTTTGACGGCCGGATATCATGTAGGTGTTAACACCGTTGGCCAGTCATTGCGTAATGCGAACTTACAATTGCGCAGTGAGCCCGCCAACCCACAGGTTAAAGTGTCTCCATGGCTCCAGGCTACAATTGAACCTGATACTATGCGACAACCACTGGAAATTGGCTGCAAGGCATAGAATTATTTAACTCTATTAATGTTTAATATTTTTAAGATATAGGAAAATCTTAATAATATACAGAAAACTCTCCGTTTTAATATTTATATTAAATATGGGGATTAACGAAGTCGTGCGTAATTATAGAGAATTGACTGACGATATCGCGGTTATTAAAAAAAAGCTCGCATTTTTAAATAAACATAAAAAAAAAATGGAACAAGGTATTATCGATTATTTAAAACAAACAAATACGCCCGCTCATATTGGAACACTGCAATTAGTTAAAACACAACATAAAGGAACATTAAACCGTAAATATATTAAAACGACACTGGGTCGGTATTATACAGAGTACTACGAGCGTAATCGAAAAAATATAAAGCCCAATGAGTACGATTTCGTAAACAGAAAAACAAAGAGTCTGTATAGATATCTATTATCTAATGTACCAATTTCGACGGCCTATAAATTAGTTGATAATTAATTATTAATCTGTATATATATAAATGGGCAATCAATCATCTACTCAACCTCCGGTAAATCCAGTTAAGCGCATTATAAACATTATAGTGGTGTGGTCGGTTATAAATTTCTTTATAGGACTGTTTTTTTTAGGACCGTCGACTATACCCGGACTGAATATGCTAGCAGTGCCAAGTAAAATGGCTGTAACACTTTTTATAAACACAATATTTTTTATGATAATTGTATACCACGGATTAATTCTAAAATAAATGACCATAACAAAGGCGCGCTGTAAATAAATTTTTTATTTACTGATAAGAATGAATATGTCGAGGTGGATTTCCATGTATTATATGGAAGATATAGGAAA
>TARA_B110000211_G_scaffold143489_1_pt1 | contig 15717 bp, 14 predicted proteins | sample TARA_B110000211 | Tara Oceans TARA_B110000211 (sample SAMEA4397516) | marine metagenome | biome: Polar Biome; feature: [DCM] deep chlorophyll maximum layer (ENVO:01000326); material: water (ENVO:00002006), including particulate matter (ENVO:01000060) such as... | depth 30 m
TGTCTACCCTGTAGACTATTCTATAATTCAGTCTACTTTATAATTATCTACTCTGTAGAGTCTCTAATAATTCTATCTACTTAGTAAATGTCTACCCTGTAGATCTTCTGTTATGGTGTCCATAATTGGTATTCATCACCACTAATGTATTAATAAAAACTAAATATTAATGTGAGTAAAGAAAGTATAAACAGGATTAGATCCACTTTTTCTATATATTTATAAATAACTTAAATATATATTTAAGTTAAATAAAATTATAGGAGTGCACAATGAGAACACCTGTATTAACAATTGCAGCGAGAAAAGGTGGTGTAGGCAAATCATTTGCTGCTATAAATGCATCAGTTTTAGCCGCTTGTGGTGGGCCTGATAAAGATAGACCACCTCTTAGAGTTTTACTCATAGATGTGGATTCACAACAAAATACAACTTACTATTTTCTGAAATACTTAGGATGCAAATGGGTACACAGGAAAGCACTATTGCCTGCCAATCCAAATTGCGAAGATAAGGAAGTTTACAATATTACCGATATATTTATGGGTAATGATTTTGTTGAGTATCCAACACAGTATGGAAATCTATTCATGATACCTTCAGACGGGGAGATTGATGACCTTAGAAAGGAATTTAATAAGTTTCCAGAAAAAGATATTGTACTTCAAACAACAAATCAATTTAAAAAATTAATCAAGCTGATTGAAGACGATTTTGACCTGATAATTATTGATACGCCACCATCCAAAACACATGCTAGCCAAGCGGCTGTAGCTGTATCTACTCACGTATTAGTGATGGCTGAACTTGATATCTGGAATTCTGAGAATGGGTTGCCGGGTATTATGTCAGATATAGAATATGTAAATTCTAGTCTTAGAAATAATAATGATCCAGTTGAAATAATCGGTATTTGTCCTAACAAGATTAGCTCCAAAGCAATGACGAATGAAGAAAGAAAAACACTTGCTGATTTAATTAAAAGATATCCATCATATTTACACAAGAACCTTAACTTTTTTAACCGTGTTGCTTTTAAAACAACAACTATGCCTGAAGATCCAAGTTGTTTTGCCTACATGAAACAAAAAGATACTGCTGATCAAATGAGAAAATTTTATAACCATATAAGCGAAAAAGTTCTAGCAGATATATACGCATCGAAGGAGAAATAACATGACTGAACGAAAAGCTAAGAGAAGCTTCAATGAAATGTTTGACGAACCTACGGAAGGGCAGCATGATCATAAAAAAGAAAATATTGTAAGTGACTTAATTGTTACAGATACTAAGGTTGAGATGATTCCTTTTTCTAATGTTAATTTGAATTACAAAAACAAAAGAGTAATCACACAACTAATTCGATTAATCCCTGATACTTTGTCTTTACAAGCATTAGCTAAAGAAGATCCTGTTAAATACATTATCGCAAACATGGCCAAGGTGCCCATCAATAACATCCAGCAAGAGTTTAATAAAGCTGGGGATGGAGACGCTATCTTAGAATATCCTAATCACTCTGATCTATATGACGTCAATAAAGAAGGCATATTTATAGGGAAGGGCATATGTTTTAGTAATATTAATACTGATGATAAAAACATTAAGGTAATGATTGATGACTATGTAGAAAGAGTTGTTAGACATGGTAGTTCTTTAGCATCTAATCATGATGTTGTTGAAAAACCGCAAATAATGCAAACAGGGGGCCAGCGCTTTAAGTTAATATACGGACATCAGCGATTTACTTATTTGATTTACTATTATGGCCTTGATCATGTTTACGATTTCAATCTTTCCATGAGTGCAGAGAGGCAGGATCTTAAAATATTTTTAGAGAATAATTCTAAAACGACAGAGTCAGGCTATGAACAGTTATTATCTAGTTACTTCACCGTTTCTGACTTAGGTTTAAGAAAAATGGAAGAAATCATGCTTACCTTATCTATAAGCCGATCTCGTTACTATCAATTGGCAGACTTTTTCGAAGACAAAAATCTATTAGCTATTGTAAAATCAAGCGGAATTAATTTATCTCTGAAATTATTAATTGGTGCGTTAGTTGAAGTTAAGAAGGCATTAAAGCTATTAAATATTACAGATAGAGAAGAACTTTACAGCAGATTTGAAGAAAAACTGCTCGTGTTGTCTAAAAAGAATAAAAAAGCAGTCGTTACAAAGAAAGACATTTCTTTATCTATACCCAATGATCAATTAATTTTGGAAAAATTACTATTCACCGACCTTAGAGAATGGGATGAATTAAATATTGATGAATATGATCTTAGCGATCAAAAATCAATAAAAAGATTGTTTAAGAAAATATCTGAAATAACAAATTCACAATAACTACAACAGCTTACATTTATGGTAAAACCTATTAAAAATTCACAAGGTTTTACCATAACTCTTACCTCAACACCTACTTAAAAACACTTTACTCATACAAAACAACAACTTAACTAGTATAACCTTTATATTTATAACTTATTATTAAAAAATATGGATCTAAAGCCCGTTATTTGGGTTGTAAAAGATCCAATTTGGGTTTAGATCGTTTACATTATGTATCAAGAGATATTTGATCGCGTGTACCTTTAGACTGCAATTTATAGGCAACTTCTTTCAAAATCTCGATAAAGCACGCGGTTAATTGTGTTTTATGAGATCTTTGGGTCAATTTTAGGGTGAAAGATCTAAAAACCTACTTTTTTGAAATAAGATCCACAAAATCATAAAAAGAATCACATAACGATCGTACTAATGAATATAAATAATAACTGATTAAACATTGTGTGGGCTGCAACCTACACTGATTAAGAAAAGAAACTTCAGACAAGCACTTTTCTGCTAGACCCTAGTATAATTGGGTATAATGTTTGATTAGTACAGGAATGTACTATGAAAAATAATAACACGGGTATAGAAATACCTGTTAAATCTCGTCTTCTAAAAAGATTAGCTAGAATAGCAGATCTAAAAACAAGCGAAGTTAACAATAAGGATCTAAACAGGTCTCTTTTAATTACTACGCATGTTGATGGTCTATTTAAGACTGAATCAGTTGATTTTAAGCAATTAGACAAGTTCACTAATGAAATGGAGTTTTTTCCTGGTTACTTTCAGGAAAAAACTCATACTATTTCATCTTTAGCTTTCAGCTTATCTGATGATCTATCCTGTAAATTTGAATCTATGTATTCAAATATCATCTATTGGACCTCTCAGTTCAATTCAGAGAGCAAATCCAAAACATTCATTATTCCTTTATCACATGACATATTTGAACAACAAACATTAGATAAATTACTAGATGCTATAAATTTTCAAGTTGGTTGCAAAATTAATATAACTTTTGATACGGCTTCATTTAATCCGACACTTCACTTTATAAAACTTCACAATCCTATTTTACACAAAGAAGGTGATTTCTTAGACGTAGCTAACACCATTAAACGCCATAAAAACCAACTACAACAGTCTTCTGGTCAAAAAAACATCAAGAAGCTTAAACAATTAAAGGAAGGACTATACAAAGTAAATCGTTTTAATAACGAAGCTGAAGCTTCTGATAGAGCTACGCAAAAAAACGTTTCTTTCTTAGATGCACCTGAAGCACTAAAAGCCCCGTACACATTAAAACAGGTAACTAAATATTCAGAGACATTAGAAGTAGCAGCTCAAATGGCTTTAGGACTCGGGATTAAAGAGAAGTACTTGAAAGAAATCTATAAAGGCCAGCATACCTCTAGTACATTTAGTTGTTTGGTAAATGAAGGAAATGATGCCGTTGTATATATTAATAGGAATGTTGAAAGTAAATATTTCGGTAAGTTAGGCTACAAATCATTATCTACCGGGGATAGGTTTACTATGGCTGAGCTATATACAAAACTATTATCTCCGGATGAAGAAGTGAACAAACCAACACTAATGGCTTTGCAAATGAAGCTTTTAGATGAAATTGGTTTACTAAAAACAGAAAGCAGTGAAATACAAGTACCCAAAGACCTTACACCGAAGCAGATTAGCGTACTGCATGGTTTTCATCAATTATTGAGACTAAAGCAGTCTGTTAAAGGCCAAGAAGGTGATCCCATACTGTTTACATACAGTTTTGCTAGCATGTGGTGTGGGGTATCAAGAATAACAGCTACAACTGCGATTAAGAAACTAGTGTCTTCAAAAATTATATATATTGCAGACCAAGCAAAACATCTAGTGAGCTACTTGTTTACTAAAATTAAAACCGCCAAAGAACTACTTGAAGAATCAATAGCCCAAACCAAAGTGGTTAAAGCGTTTATTTGTGATGATATCAAGGATAGATACCGTAAAAATAAAGGCTACGAAATACCTAAGGCTAGAGTAAACAAAACGACTATGTGCTCACTAGAGAACATAGGAGATAAATATGTTGAATATGAAAGAGAGGGAGACAGAAAGCAAAAAGGGGCATTCGCTGCAACGAAAGCCCCTAAAAAGATAAACTTCAGACAAGCAATCTTATTAAAAAAAATGTTACCACAATAATAAGTCATTGACTATAAATGAATACCATACTCTTACACACAGGTTGTTATATAAAACTGTGGATAATTATTCTGATTTTATTTTAATTTTTTTATTTTAAAACAGTATTTACGCAATTTTTTTCAAAAAGTTACATAAGTAGATTACATATAATTTTAACTATTTAGGTAATAAGATGTTATTAGCAATCGATGTTGGTTCAGGTCTAACAAAAGCCATATTTGACGATCAACTTTGGTATATTCCATCCGTTGTTGCTCCGTCGAATTTATCAAATAATATTTTTGTTGATGATGCTAATACTTCTGAGCGAATAACTATGGCCAACGGCTGTACTTATTTTGTTGGGCAGACAGCGATGGCCAACACCAAACCGAATGATCGTAGTAAAACAACCAGTGGAAGTTGGTTTGAAAGTAATGGCAGTTTAATTTTGCACTTAGCTACTATTGCAAGAGCATACCCTGAAGGTAAAACTGGCGTTGTAGCGATCGTAACTGGTTTGCCAATGTCAAAATACCTTGATGTTAAAGCAGTTAGTCTGATGAAAAAGTCTTTAATTGGACATCATAAATTCTCAACTGAAAAAGGGCAGTATGATTTAGATATTACTGATGAATCTCTACTAATAGTTCCACAAGCATTAGGCTTACATCTTCGTGCTATTTCTGCTGAATTAATCAAAGATTCCCTATTCGCTACAGATATAGTGGGCTATATCGATGTTGGATCTTTCACTAGTGGCTTTTGCCAAATTCAATTCAACAAACTAGCCGCTCAATATTCCGATTCAGTATCAAAAGGTATGTTTCATTTAGCTACGAACATGGCTCCTTTTTTAAAGGAACAATTTAATTTCGAATCTAATGATATTTCAGAATTACTTCATCATTTGAAAGTAGGTTATATCAATCATCGCGATTTTAAGGGGAAAGATTTGAAAATAGATCTCCTTGAAGAGTCTATCCCTTTCATTGATGAAACATTTAAAGATGTAGTTAATTGGATCAACAAAAACTGGCGACCAAATAGTATGCAACTTATCATATCGGGTGGTGGTGCCAAATACCTTCTGCCATACCTGCAAAGAAAGTATCCACATATAAGGCTTTTAAACCCTGTTGAATTATCAAAAGGAGCTAGTGGAGGAAAGGTTACGTCTGCAAGCTTTCATAAAGCTTCAGAAGCCGCAATTTTCGACGTCGTACATGGTTATGCGGCTTACGGAAATAAGGTAAGACATGGCGAATCAGCTAATGGCTAAAAAAACGCGAAAGGTAGAGGTATACCTCAACTCAAATAGAATAGATGAAGTAAGTATTATTAACTATTTAGATAATTACGCAGGCAGTATTAGCTCATTATTTAAGACAGCTTTAAGAGATTATATAGATAAAACCCCTAAAGATTTAAAGCACCAAGAAATCATGCCTGAGGTAATAGCTAATGAAAAATCGGAACCGCAGTCCAACATGTCAAAAAAGGTTGTTAATGAAACTATTAACCCAAAGGGTTTACTCGATTCTTTTACGCTATAATAATTTCATGTAAGTAGACTTATAAATCTAGACGTTTTATATGGCATATACGAAGTATTTGACATTGAAATACTATTTTTGGCAAGAGTTTCATCTATTGGGCACAGTAAAGTTAGTTTTTTAATCGTCCTAGTCATAGCAACAAAAAGCAATCGCTTTTCTGCTTCTAGGGCTGATTTACTCTTATCTTCTTCTTTTCGGATCAATGGCATAACTCCATCATTCAATCCCCCAATAAATACATTTAGAAATTCACTGCCTTTGGCTTCGTGCATTGTTAGTATTTGCAATGCATCTTCTTTATTCTGGCTTGGATTGAAGCTTTTAACAATTAGCATAACTAAACGTTCTACCGTCATCTGTGTACTTTTGAAGTATTCTAAAAGTCTTATTTGTGATAACCCACTTTGATTCAAGATAGCTGCATTTGAACTCAATAACGGACTAAAACATTTATAGCTTTTCATTGCTTCTAAAATACTACAAACAGTGCTTTGAGGACTAAAGGAATTTCGGATCATATCTGACACTATAGGTATATTACCAAGTGCATTGTTTTCAGAAGTAGAGTTCTTTAGCGTGGTTAGCATTTCAAAAGTAATGGAGGGTATTCTACTTGTTAACCACTGCGCTATTTCCGGCTGCGCTTGAGGGTAGGGTGTATAAAGCATGCCTTTAACTATGGAATTTTGAATATTTAATGGAAAAACAGAAATACATTGTTTATTGGCTAATAGTAAATAACCTAACAGCATGGCAATAGGTTTATGGAATACAAAAGATTTACTTTTATTAAGGTAGTAAGGAATATTATTATCTAAAAGCATTAATTCATATAGAGGAAAGGCATTTTTTTCCCTTAAAATTAGACAATTATCAAGTAATAAAGTCTCTTCATTTAGTGCCTTAACAAGAGGATTCCTTTTATCAAAGTATCGCTCTATTTCGATTGATGCATAAGTATTTTCTTGAACAAAATGTTGTGGTTCTTTATTTTCGTAATTGAAAAGTTTATAAGCAAGTGAGGATAAACCTTCTGAGAATCTATAGTTCCCCTGAAGCTTAAACGATAAAACATCGTTAAGTATAAGATCTAAATTCCTAAATATATTACTGTTACTTCCACGGAATTCGTTTATTGATTGGTCAGCGTCACCCACCATGATGAGCTTAGTATTAGACCCTAAATGGTTACGAACCATCGCGAAGTCTATTTCTGATAAATCCTGTGACTCATCTATTAGAATATAATCATACTTATCTTTTAAAACCCTACTTTCCACAGAGTTAATTGAAAATACTTCAGCAGGAATTGCAACTATTTCATTGATAGGGATAATTCCCATATCAATCTTTTGCTCTGTAATCATTTCATATGCTTTTTCAAAAACTGGATTTGTTAACCTTTCAAGTGCGCTGAAATGACTAATTCCTTTAATTTCGAATTCAACATTTCTTTTCACCGTGACAAAAGTGTAAAAGCTTTCAAGCGTTTGTTGATTTATATGATGATATTTACTGTTCGCAAATTTACTATTCGCATCTTTTAGTACCTGGCGAAACCATCGTTGCAAATAAATATCACTCATCGATGCTACATGGGCTCTCTTAACTTTTTGTGAAGAGCATAATTGCGCATATAGTTGATAGCCATAACTGTGCAATGTTTTGATTTGTATGTTACTAACACTAATATTTTGAAGTTGGGACGAAAATTTATCTTTAGCAGCATTTGAGAACATTAATACTAAGATTCTTTCTTCATCTACACCTTCACCCAGCCTCTGCTTAATGAAGTTAATTAATAAAGTTGATTTTCCAGAACCAGGTCCGCTTTCAACCTTTAGATGTCGGTTAGTAACATTAATTATTGCTTGTTTTTCTTGGGATATATTCATAATCAACAGCCGTATTTTAACTATGCATGTATTTTGATGTTTTTTTGTTGGGTGACAACCACTAATAAAGGCAAAAGATTACATAACTAGTTAATTGTTATTTTGAATATATAGATATGAATTTCCTAAAGGCATTAATGTTGACGTTTATATTGCTTACAACCTACATGGTTGAAAGAGCTTTTAACGTACAAACAGATATTGTAACAAAACCGGTCGATCTTTCTGTACATTCAACATTCGTAGATAAAGTTATTTCATTAGGAAATTATGAATTATTTTTCAATCGTTCAGGCGAACTTATATATATTTCTCAAGGTGGTAACCGCTATGAGGTTGAATTAAACAGCCCTGTTTTATTGGAAACACATCTAACACAGCTAGAAACTTCACTAGAGGCAAAGCACTTAGATCATTCGTTATATTTTAAAACTATAGATAACAAAATTATAATTTCCTCATCTACTTATTTTGATTTAACACTTTTAGAGCGTAACGATGGTCAAAATTCACCTTTTTATATGATAGAAGGGCAGGGGGCTGTTAATTTTGATGAAAAGTCCTTCAAAGCGCAGTCCCAAAACTTTGTGTTAGAACGTAATAAAAAAACAGATATTGCTTTTATAAACAACCAAAAGTCAGTAGATGTTTTCTACTCTGTATCACCTAGGCATCATAGCGTGAAAATAACAAAAACCCGATATATAGAGTTTTATATTGGGAATGAATCTACAATAAATGGATTCGAAGTTGCGAAGAGTACTACCGATTTATTCGTCAGTAAAATTGTTGAGTATATCCTCATCAATTTAGTCGTTTTATTTGATTCTAAATTAGCAGCTGTATTATTTTTCTTGTTAATAATTTCATTAGTAACTTTCCCTTTAGAAAAATTTATATTAACTCAAAATAATCGGTTAGATAGCGTTAAGCCTTACATTACAACAATAAAAAACCAGTTGCTTTCAAGCGAAGAACAGACAAAAAAAATTCAGGGTTTATATCAAACATATGGAGTAAGAAGTTTATTAGCGCCCCTGGCCTTCTTTTTAAAAATTGTGCTGATGATATTCGCTATATTAGCTTTATTAAACTCAGATGCTATCAAAGGCATGAGTTTCGCATTTATAAACGACTTCCATAAAGTAGGTGACGGCTGGTTCCTAGTTTGGATCTTACCAATCCTTTTTCTCATGGAAACCAAATTAAAAGGTACATCTTTTTTCGATTCAAATGCGAAAAAGCATGTCGCATTTCTTGTGATTTACACCGTCTTATCAATATTCTTAATCACGCCTTTAATAGTTCTGATCATTATTCACTTTACCGTAATCAAGTTGATAGCTTTATTACTTGAGAAAATTAATTCTACACCTAAGGAGAAAATATATGCTACCAATATTAGCTGATAACTCAACGGAACTTGTGTTGCGTTTAGAGGCGCAATTAGCACACAAAGGCGTAAAAAAGCGTTTGCATAAAATTGCCAAAAAAATTGATTTGGACTTTCATTTAACAATGCCAATCCTTATCGCTTTATCTATTATAAAAACTTGTGATGCAAAGTTAAATGCACAAACTAAATTTAAGGTATTAATACATCAATTAAACAAACATGACTGTATTGATCATCTCCGTTGGGCGGCACTAGTGCCAGCACTTTTAGGCAAACCTGAACTAGAGTTAGAAGTAGTAGGTATTAATTCTACAGAGATAGAAGACAATGTTAGTAATGCGCGTGCTTTAATTGATTTCATCATAGAAAAAGAAGATCTCAAAGGCACCTTTATATCTTCATTATATCTAGCTGATATTGATGATTTAGACGATTTGAGTACCTTTGATGTCATCATTAATAATAATGCATCTCCAGTCGAATTATTAAAGTTGTCTGATAGTAAAATCATGGGATTAATTGTCGAAAACAATATTCCTTATGTCTTATTCGATTTCACACAAGGGATATTGTTAAACAATTATAATTTACTCAGAAATAAAGGGTTTTCTAGTAATGGTAACTTAATTGAAAATAATTTTGCAACGACGTTTAGAGCAACATTAAACGGCACTGAATATGGGCATGCCCGGTATATGCTTCCAATTAATTCACAAGTTGAACATTGTGGTCAAATTACAGATATTGTTTTTGCTAATTACTTAAGTGCTCTAAAAGTACGTCTAGATCATGGTGACAACTTATACATTAACCAGATTGCAAAACCACTAACTAACAATAAAGTGCAATTGTTTCCTAACGTGGTACTAAATACAAAAGAATGTACCGCAACAGTTAACTACCTTGGCGATTTATACACCCTAAATGTCCATCCTAATTTCACTGTTGTGCCAAAAGATTTAAACACACTTGATAGCAACGCCGACAAGTTACTTTGGGCTATTTATGTCTACCAAGAACTATTACTTGAAATTATATCAAAAAAGGAAAAGTCAGCATGAGTGATTCAACAAAAGAACAAGCCTTAAGTGTTTACGATATTGTTATTTCTGCTGAGTTTAATTCCATTTGCCCACAAGGGCTGTTGGGGATTATCTTGCATCAAGAGTACAATGATTTCGCTCGGAAAACTGCATCCGTCATTGTCTTTGAAAACTCACAATTTGCTGATTTCTTAGAATCGGATCTAGGCAGTGCCTTTATCAGAACAGAATACAATACCGGTGAAATATTAAAAGGAATTGCCTTTAATAATGATAATGATATCACCCGCGCTATTAAATCAGGGGTACTAAAAAGGGTATTCGAAAGGATTCGCCAAAATCTTTCAGACGCTGAGGCAAAAAATGCAACTACTCCTTCTTAGGCATTTTCATTGTAATACTTCAAATGAGGTGTCCTCTATTGGCCTGCAACAATTGGACGTTGTAGTGCACAAATTGAAAAGTCATCACATTACCTCTGTTTTGGCCACTGACCATTTACGTGTGACCAATTCCGCAAGACTGCTATGTGATTTGTTATCTCTAAAATTAGTGTTATTGGAAACCAAGTTTATTGATTGTATAAACAACCTGCAAAAAGGTGAAGATGTTCTGGTTTTGTCACAACAGCCTATTTTGGCAGAAATAGCGTCATTCAAATCAAAGAAAACTTATGCACTTAGTTGTTTTCCAACTGGTAAATTAGTAGAGGTAAAAGTCCCATGATGATATTTTATTTATCTTTCATTGTTGTATCAGCTTTTTTAATTCATCAATACTGCGTCATTGTGAAGTACCCCAAGTTGGCGGTTTCTTACGAGAAGACACAAAACATTGCATTATTCGAAAAAGCTAAAAGAAAAAATATTACAGAGATCATCTATTCAGCTTTTCCAATGGCTGTGATAATAATTGTCTTAAAAGTTTTTTTTGTAGACGCTGTGACAATTCCATCTGGTTCTATGCTCCCTAATTATCCTATAGGGTCTATGGTTTTTATTAATAAAACAGAATTTGGTGTTCGTTCTCCTTTAACGGGGCAATCTATCACGCAAGGCCGTTATCCAAGGTTAGGGGAAGCTGTTGTTACAATGTTTCCTTTGAACCCGGATGTTATGTACATAAAAAGAGTTATTGGCTTACCAGGGGATATAGTTGAACTTGATAACAGTGGACTGACAATTAATAATATTAGTTACCCTTTTGTATTCGCGGGCCAAAAAAAGGTTGAGGTCAAAGATGCATTAGTTATCCATAATGTTTATAACATCGCCATTGAGGATATTAACTATCAAGTCATTGTTGATGTAAATAAGCCATTCCCTGTAATCAAGGCACTTGAGGTGCCACAGGGAAGCTTCTACCTTTTAGGTGATAATATGACAGCCTCAGGGGATAGTAGGATGTATGGGGCCGTACCATGGCGATATTTTATAGGTTCTGCTCTGTAATGCTTTGATTGAGATGGTTTAAAAGCCCCATGTTTTGCACATGCGGCTTTTATTCCTAAAATTTTGTAATTAAATTCCTCTTGTCGTCATCGTTAATGTCATGAGTTTTAACTTGTAAAGCAGCAGATTTTGGTAAAGATTTTGTGATTTGAGTAGTTAAGTCTTTAACAAAACTTTCTGTCTCAAACTTAGTTGGATAAACGGATTCTCTTAAGATGCATTGACCTTCTTTTGTCCATGTTACTAACACACCAATGACTCCGTTTTGTATATCCTCGTAGGCATCGATTTCGACATTATCAACTTCAAGTAAGCTATGCGTATTTCCCTCTATTTTTTCAATTATGTAGTCAGATGATTCACTAAGACCACTCCCTTTTAATAAAGGGTTATCAAGCAATACTTCATCGATGATGGTTTCACTAAATATGGGTGATTTTAATATTTTATAAGGTCTTCCCAATAATTTTAGAATAGCCAAGCCGGTTCTAAAGTTTTTAGTAAACGTAATGTACTCATTGACGAGAGAGTTACCGGACTTTTTATTAACAAATGTCTCTTTAAAAGAAATCAGTGTTTTAAATAAAGCGATAGTAATACCATTTTCCTCATAAAATGAGAAATGATAGGGCACGAAAATTGTTATTTCATTATTATTAATTAACCCCTCTAAGTTAAATAAGCTTTCAAAGTCATTAAGTAACGTATCTTGAAGCAAATCGTTATACCCATAACCAAGTGCCAAAGATTTTATATTTAGTAAAGAAAATAAATTATCAATAATGCCTAATGTATCAGTACTGATTTTGAGTAATGAATTACCAAGATTAAACATTGGGGAGGTTTTTTGGGAAGTTTTTATGAAAATAGGAAAATAGAATAAGGTGTAACTGTTCTTTATATTGTCTGTTGCAGAAGCTATATCACTTGATTCTATTACAAAATCGGTCGATTCAAGCATGATAACAGCCTGGTTTAGTTCATTGGCGTGATTGAAACTTTTAAATGCATCATAATCTTCCGGTTTATACCCATAGATAACACTGTTACCTAGAATCAAAACGCTTTTACTGTCTTTATTAAGTAGTAATTTAAAGTCATTTAATATTGATGTGGTTAGGCTTGCTTTTACATTGTCTGAAAGTTCAATATTTCCTTTGATATTCCCGTTACTTCCATGTTTTAAAATTATGGACAAACTGACATTGTGACAAAACATTGCTATTTCCTGAAAACGAAACCCTTAAATAAGGCATATTATATCTATAAGACACATTATTAAACGAATTAGTTTCATTTTAAGATCATCTAGTTTGTTTTTTAATTTTAATTGCCAGTATTCCTATTATCACAGTAACTCATGCAACATTTGTAGTAGGACAACATAGTTTTAAACTAAACAATAAAGTATGAAGCTGATGCAATAAAGTTTAGAACTTTCTGGCCAAGTTTTTCCGACCGATTTTAGCCATAAGCTGTCATTAGGTTTTCTGTAAATAACGGAAACTCAGGGCGTAGAGCGGACGCCAAAATAATCAGAGGCAGTCCGCTCTTAATGTACAAAGGCAACAATTCAAACTTGATGTAACTCTAGCTTTTAAATATTAAAACTGAACACATAGGTCAACCATACTATATCGAGTCTTAAAAAATGGCTTTAGCCCAATTGACTCTAGTAGTTCCCAAAACTCAATTAGTGTTGCATCAAGAATAACTCCCTTTCCTACAGTTTCGTCTATATAGTGTAATGTTCCATTTAGTCCTCTACGATTGAACTGTTTAGGCAGGAGTGAGCTATTTATACACTCGTACTGATAATCATATTCACGTAGTAACCTTCTACCTTGCATAATAGGTACGTTAGGAGGAATACCCGCTGTAACTCTTAGGGTTGCGCAATCGAAAGCAAGGGGTTCAATATTTAAGACTTGAGACATCACCACAGATGAATTTTTTCCTTGGGAAGCATCTATTTTAATGGCTTCTTTTATACTTTCTAGGTTATCAATGCTCTGCTGTACCCATAAGACAAACCAATCTTTACTTCGTTGTCTTAGGTATGCTTTTTCATCATCATTATTACTGTGCCTATCTTTCTTTATATAATTAACTTCTTCTGAAAAACTCATAACACTTCCTACATCGTTTAATGACATCGCATTGTTGTATATAGCTTTTATTTTATTCACCTTAACATTTTCACCATAAGGTTCTGCGATTAAGCTCTCAGCTAAAATTATAGGAAAAGTATTTTTAAATACTTCCAAGTCCATTGGGAGATTTGAAATTGCATCAGCATAAGAATTGAAATCTAAACAGTGTGACACTATCTCTTTGAACTTAGCAGGTTTTGGTGTAAACCTAAGAGAATCTGTCAATTGTTCACGAATAGAATTAACAAAAGAATTGAGTTGAGATTTATTTTTTAGAATATACATATGTTTCTCCTTGCCCGTAAACCCTTTTTATAACAGACAAAATAACAGACAAAACAAATGTATTACATTTGAAAGATTTGTTACCACTTTGAGTTGGGTTCTCCTCCAGCCATGGGCGCTGTGCCACCACAAAGCAGTGACTAAGAAAAGGTAACAGAGAAGGGGGGATTTCGTCAACCTACTTAAAGTATGTGATAATCTTCTTAAAAATAGAGGTTGTAATGACTGCAAAGTCGGATCACTTGTCGATAAATAAGCCAAGGGGGAGTGTTCAAAAATCTGTGTCATTTCAGTAAACTAGTAAAAAGAGGAATGACACATGACAACTCAATTCGATTTTCAAGAAGCAGTTAAAGCACTCCAAGCAGGTAAAAACCTGAATGGCAAAGACGGTGTACTGACTGGGCTTATCAAAAAGTTAAGTGAAGCCGCACTGCAAGCTGAACTTGAAGAACACCTGGCCAACGAACAACAACCTAACCGTAAAAACGGCTCTAGCACTAAAACCGTTAAATCTTCTGTGGGTAATTTTGAACTTGATACACCAAGAGATAGAAGCGGCAGTTTTGAACCTCAACTGGTTAAGAAAAATCAAACGTCACTCACGGATGAAATAGATCAAAAAATATTGTCCATGTTCAGCATGGGCATGAGCTATCGAGATATTAGTAAACACATCGAAGATATGTATGGTATGAACGTTGCGACAGGCATGATAAGTGCTGTCACAGATAAACTCATCCCTGAGTTAAAAGCATGGCAGCAACGGCCTCTCGATAGCCATTACCCTATTGTTTGGCTTGATGCTATTCATTATAAAGTCAAAGAAGATGGTCGATATATCAGTAAAGCCGTTTACACTTTGCTTGGCTTAGATATTCACGGTAAAAAAGAAATACTGGGATTGCATCTCTCGGAAAATGAAGGGGCTAACTATTGGTTGTCGGTGCTTACCGATTTAAATAATCGTGGTGTTAAAGATATCCTAATCGCCTGTATTGATGGCCTGACAGGGTTTCCTGAGGCGATAAAAACTATTTTCCCAGAAACTGAAATTCAATTGTGTATCGTTCATCAAATACGCAACTCAATGAAGTATGTTGCATCTAAAAATCAAAAAGCGTTCATGGCTGATTTAAAGCCTGTCTATCGAGCGCCAACAAAGGAAGCAGCTGAGTTAGCGCTTGATGAACTTGACGCTAAATGGGGCAGTTCTTATCCGCTGGTCATCAATTCCTGGCGCAATAAGTGGCATAACTTATCGGCTTATTTCAAATATCCAGAGCATATCCGCAAAGTTATATACACGACGAATGCGGTTGAAGCAGTACATCGTCAATTTAGAAAACTGACAAAAACTAAAGGGGCTTTCCCGAATGAAAATAGCTTGTTGAAGCTACTTTATGCTGGCATATTAAAC
>TARA_B110000211_G_scaffold69619_1_pt1 | contig 15692 bp, 15 predicted proteins | sample TARA_B110000211 | Tara Oceans TARA_B110000211 (sample SAMEA4397516) | marine metagenome | biome: Polar Biome; feature: [DCM] deep chlorophyll maximum layer (ENVO:01000326); material: water (ENVO:00002006), including particulate matter (ENVO:01000060) such as... | depth 30 m
CCAATTTAAAAGAGAAAAAAAACAAACAGCAACTACATATCCTTTAAATATTCCAAAAATAATACCAAACGATTTATCTACCGACCCGAGACCAGTCCAAGTTACAGTTCTTCCAAGTGCTTTCCCCAAAACAATACTAATGAATAAAGTAAACACAAAAATAAAAATACCTATACCAATATTATTTATGAATTCTGACTCAATATAATCACTTACTATTGGTTGAAATTCGGGCACCAAAATTATCGTTGTTATTGCTGAAACCAACCATTTAAGTGAAGACAAAAAGCTCAAAGAAAAACCTTGAGACAGGCATTTTAATAAATTGTATAAAATAAATAAAATAAAAATTATATCGAATAATAACACTTCTTCCTTTATGAAATCTACAAAACTACTCATCTCCAAAAGGTTTTAAAACTAGTATAAGTTTTGGCAAAAGAGTTAAAACAGATATTAAAGCAAGCAACATTGCTATACCTGTAAATACACCAAAATATATTGTAGGTATAAAGTTAGATAAAATTAGAATAGAGAATCCAAAAACGATAGTAATTGACGTGTTTAGTATGGCAACGCCAACTGTATTGTGACATCTATCTACAGTTTCATTGTAGTTTTTTATTTTTTCAAATTCTTCTTTAAACCGGTAAATATAATGAATACTATTGTCCACTGCTATACCAATTGTAATTGCCGCTATAGTTATTGTCATCATGTCTAATGGAATTCCAAGTAGACCAATAATACCTAAGATAAAAAAAGCCGCCATAAAATTTGGAACAACTCCAATCAAAGATAAAGTCAAGTTTCTAAAAAGAACTAGAAACATAAATGAAATTCCAAGCATCACAACTCCTAGAGTTAGAATTTGAGATTTGAAAAGACTTTGCAATAGATTGTTAAATAATATTAACACCCCGGCAAGCTTAAACTCATCCTCACCTAAGCCTACTTTTGATTTCAATTCGTAATTAATTTTATTAATCAAATCATTTCTTCTTAAATCTTTTAATGAATCCTTAATTCTTACACTAATTCTAGCCTCATTATTTTTTACAGAAATATATGGAGATATAATCTCTTTCTTTATTTCTTCAGGGATTTTGCTGTAAAGAACGCCAGTTTCCAACGTCTCAAGCTTGCTACCAGTTAAATCTTCAGCGACTCTAATAATTGAGCCAAATGAAAGAACCTTTCCTATTTCTGGGAGAGAGTCCAAATAGTCATGAACCTTCAAGATTTTATCTATTTTATTTCTTGTGAACCAATACTTGGATATATCATCTGTGCTTACCTCATTGTCTTCTTCCCACTCTGAAAACTCATCATCTTTTTCTACTTTATCCTTACTTTTGGGAAATTTCAAAATAACATCCAGAGGAGTTGTCCCCCCTAATTTATCGTCAATTTTTTTCATTCCTTTGTAAATTTCTGTTTTTTGATCAAAATAATTGATAAAACTATTTTCAACTTCAAGCTTTGAAATTCCAAAGATGCTTAAAAGAATAATTATTGAAGATGCACCAAATATTAAAAAAGTATTTCCTTTTGAAAAATTACTTAATACGTTTGTAATCTTAGATTTTTCTTTGCTTTGATTTATTGAGTCATCTGTGTTGCTAAATAAATTAAGAAGTGCCGGGATGAGAGTGAACGTTACAGTAATTGAAACAATAAGACCTAGAGTCATCATCCAGCCAAAATCTATAATCGGTTTAATCCCACTAAAAATCAAAGACAAAAAAGCACATATCGTAGTTAAGACAGTATACAGAATTGGTTTAAACATTTTACTTGTCGCTTCATAAACTGAGTCTTTAATTGTCATATTTTCAAACTCCTTCTTTATTTGTAAAAATCTAACTGTGATATGAATATTCATTGCCATATTAAGTATTAGCATAAGCGCAATAAAATTTGAGGAAATAACAGTAACTTTCCATCCCAACAAACCTAGTATCCCTACCATTGTTCCAACTGAAAATGCACAGCCAAGCAAAGGAATGACTACCCATTTAATTTTTTTAAAAATTAACCATAGAGTAATAATAATAAATATAAAAACACCAATGCCAAAAACCACTATGTCACTTTTAATAAAGGACATCATGTCATCAGTGATCATTGGTAACCCACCCAAATGAATTTCTGCATTAACACTATACTTCTTTATAACTTCTCTTATTTCATTGATATTTTGATGGTTTTTTTGGTTATAAATATTCCTGTAAGAGTCATATTCTTTATTAAAATTATCACGCTCCTGTTTTTGTAATTTATTTAAATTCCCTTCCAGTTCTAAATTGAAATAATTATTTTTTGTCTTAACAAACTCATTTAATTTCTTATCCTGCTTGATATAAACGACTATTCCAGATGTTTTACCGTCAGAACTAATAACATAATCTCTATAAATTGGGCTGTTAATTATTTCTTCAAAGCCTCGTTCTTTATCTATTTCAGGATAGGATAAAGTTTTATAATTCTTTAACCTTTCCATCAAAGGTTCATCGCTACTTTTTAAAAGAGGCACATCTATTATAGATATAACTCCATCTACCCAATCCAATTTTTCAATTTTTGATTTAAGAAACTGCAGATTTATAATGGTTTCTTCATCTGTAAAACTTAAGACTGGTTCATAAGTTAATACAAGGTAGTCCTTAGATCCGTACCTTTCACTAACTTCTCTTAAATATTTTAAGTCTTTATCACTCTCAAGCAATAAAGAGTCTGAAGACGCATCTAACCTAAAATCTTTTGAGTAGTAGAGAAAATAGGAAAGCACTGCACATATAAAAATGATAGAAACTTTTGAGAAATCAATAATTAGTGTTCTGTAAATTTTAGCAAACATCACTTTAATTGAGATATATCTTAAATTTTATATAACTAAAGTACTAATTTTTGGGTAAATCTTTAAATTTTGTAAACATTCCTTCAAACTCCACATGAACGGTCCCAGTTGAGCCGTGTCTGTGTTTTCCAACGATAAGACTTGCTAAACCGTGAATGTCACTCATTTTAGATTGCCACTCAGCATGTTCAATTGAACCCTGTTTTGGTTCTTTTTTCTCTAAGTAATATTGTTCTCTGTAAACAAAAACTACTACATCTGCATCTTGTTCTATTGACCCTGATTCTCTAAGATCTGAAAGCTGAGGAATTTTATCGTCTCTTTGTTCTACAGCTCTTGATAATTGAGAAAGCGCAACCACTGGGACGTTTAGTTCTTTAGCAAGTGCTTTTAATCCTTGAGTTATTTCTGAAATTTCCTGAACTCTACCATCCATTCTATTACTGTTTGTTCTCATTAATTGAATATAATCAACAACAATTAACTTTAATCCAAATAATCTTTTTATCCTTCTCGCTCTATTACTTAAAGTTGAAATAGCTATAGCTGGCGTTTCATCAATGTATAAAGGCAAATCATAGATATTTCTTGAGGTCTCAATATATCGGTTTAAGGTTTCTTCAGAAGCTTTACCTCTTCTTATTTCACTTGATGAAATTCTTGCTTGTTCAGATAAAATTCGAGTCGATAATTGTTCTGACGACATTTCTAAAGAAAAAAAGGCCACTGATCCTTTTTCATTATTCTCCTGCATATTTTTTGCAGCATAATATGCTATGTTAGTTGCTAAGGCTGTTTTACCCATAGAAGGCCTCCCAGCTATAATCACAAGATCAGATTTGTGCAAACCACCCAATTTTTCATCTAAATCTGTTAGACCTGTAGGAACACCAACTATTCCTTGATCACTTTTCATGGCTAAAGTAGCCATTTCAATTGTTTGATCTAAAGCTTGATTAAATTTTAAAAAAGTTTGAGAAAAATTTCCTCTTTCAGCTAGATCAAATAATGATTTTTCAGCATCTTCAATTATATTTTCTCCTGTTTTTTCAGCTTGATCATCTCTCGCTTGATCAGAAACGCCATCCGAGATAAATATTAATTCTCTTTTGACGAACATCTCATGAATAATTTTTGCATAATCGATTGCTTGTTTGATAGAGGATGAAAACCTTGTTAATTTTATCAAATAATCAACACCCCCGACTTCAGCTAAACCAGAGTCATTTTCAAAATAGTTTTTTAAAGTTATAGGATTTGCAATCATTCCTTTATTATTTAAGTTTTCAATCACCTCGTAAATTTTTCTATGGATAGGATCAAAAAATTTACCTGAGTTTACAATATTTGATATTTCATCAATAATATCATTATTAACCAGAACAGACCCAATAAGAGACTGTTCCGCTTCAATATTTGACGGTAATTTGTTTTCTTCTGAAGTAGCTAGACTTAGTTTTGCTTTTTCCATTTAAGCAATGATAAATTAACACACATAAATATAAACTTAAAAGTTACACACTTTTTTTTCTACCTGTGGAGAAATAAGATTTAAATAGAGTCTATTTTGTCGACGTGCAAATTAACATTCGCAGTTACTTCCGCATGAAGATTCACGTTGATTTTGTATTTGCCAGTTTTGTCGATTTCTTGCCTCAAGTCAATCTGTGAAGGGTTAATTTCAACTTTAAGTATAGTTTTAAAAGCATTAGAAACTTCTTTAGGTTTTATTGAGCCATACAGTTCACCATTTTCTTTAGACTCCTTATTAAATTTTAAAATCTTATTTGAAATTTTAGAAGCAATTTCTTTAAATTGATTTTTGGTTTCTTCATTTTTTTCATTTAATTCAACTTTTTTTTTGCTTACAAACTCAATATTCTCTTTGCTTGCCCTTAAAGCTTTGCCCTGCCTTAGTAAATAATTTCTTGCAAAGCCGTTTTTAACTTCAACTTGATCACCAATTTTACCAAGTTTCAAAATATTTTCTAAAAGTATAATTTGCATAATTAAATTAATTCTAAAATTTTAGCTTTTTTAATTTCACTTGTTAATTTTCTTTGTTTATTTTGCGAAACCGAAGTTATTCTTGAGGGCATAATTTTATCGGTATCAGATACATACCTTTTTAATAATTTTACATTTTTATAGTCTATTATTGGTGCATCTTTTCCAGATAGAGGACATTTTTTAGAAAATCTAGAATCAGACTTTTGAAATAAACTTAGTTTGTTTAAAGGATTTTGAGGTCTTTTATTAAATTTTTTATTTTTTCTTTTCATTATTTTCTTTAAAATACTCTGTTGTAGTATCTAATTTTTTATATTTTACAGTTAAATGTCTAAGCAGCGAACTATCTATTATACTGTTCTTTTTAATTTCCTCTAAAGTTTTGCTCTCACCTTCAAATTTAAAATGAATATAAAAACCTTTATTATAAGCTTTGATTTTTTTGGCAAAATTCAGAAGGCCCCATTTTTCAACTTTTATAACTTTACCATCTGTATTAGCGATGATATCTTTATATTTCTTCTCTATATTGTTTAATTCTGGCGTAGAAAGATCTTGTTTAGCTATTAATGTATGTTCGTAAAAATTCATTCTTTAATCATTAATTGTTTATTTAATAAAAGAACGGTTTTATACTATTATAAATTCGTCAATTCAATACTAATAATGTTATAAAAAAAGCATTAATACAAATGAAAGCTATACTGTTTCCAGGTCAAGGTTCGCAAATCGTAGGTATGGGATCCGAATTCTATAAAAATTTTCCTATTGTAAAAAAATTATTTGTAGAAGCAGATGAAAAGTTGAATTTTAAAATTTCTAAAATAATATTAGAAGGACCAGAAAGTGAACTCAAACTCACCCAGAATACTCAACCAGCTATTCTTCTTGTCAGCTATTCAATTTTTAATGTTCTAAAAAATGAATTTAATTTTAATTTGGAAAAAATTAAATATTTTGCTGGTCATTCATTGGGAGAATATAGTGCACTACTTTGTGCCAACTCTTTAAGTTTTCAAGATTCTTTAAGTTTACTTTTTGAGAGAGGCAAATTTATGCAAGAATCTGTGCCAATAGGAAAGGGTGGCATGTTAGCAATTCTTGGCTCCAGCATAGAAGAGATCAATAATTATATAGCACAAATAAATTCAAATAATGTTTGTGAAATAGCCAATGATAATGCTCAAGGTCAAATTATTGTTAGTGGCAACATAGAGCCTATTGAGGAGTTAAAGAAAATTTTAAAAGAAAATAAAAAAAAATGTATTTCTTTACCAGTTAGCGCACCTTTTCATTGCTCCTTAATGAATCCTGCAGCTATTAAAATGAAGAAAAAAATTGATTTAGTAAATTTTAAAGAACCCGATTTTGAAATTATTAGCAATGTTAAAGCTTTACCTGTCACTAGCCCTGAAGAAATTAAAAAAATTTTAGTAGAACAAATTTACTCTAAAGTTAGATGGAGAGAAAGTATAATGTTTATGGGTAAAAACAAAATAAATGATTTTATAGAAATTGGTCCTGGTAAAGTGTTGACTGGATTAGTCAAAAGAATATTACCAGGTAGTAATTCCTTTAGTATTAATTCAATAGATGATATTAAAAGTTTAAACAATGAATCTTAAAAATAAAAAAATTTTAGTCACGGGAGCGACAGGAGGCATAGGTTACAACTTAGTAAAAACATTTTACGACATGGGCTCAGATATTTTAGCTACAGGAACAAATGAGGATAAATTAAATTTATTAAAAAAAGAATTTAAGAATATAAATATTAAATCATTCAAATTAGATCAGCATTCTGAAATTGAAAAATTTATAGATTCTTGTAATTCAGAATTAGGCTGTATCGACGTGTTAATAAACAATGCTGGAATTACTTTAGACAATCTTGCCATAAGATTGACCGCTGATAATTGGAAAAAAGTTATTGATATTAATTTAACTTCAACTTTTTTAATGTGCAAACAAGCTATAAAAAAAATGCTTAAAAACAAACAGGGTAAAATTATAAATATAACATCTATTGTTGCCCACACTGGAAATCTTGGCCAAGCAAACTATGCCGCTTCCAAGGCTGGAATTATTGGATTTTCAAAAAGTTTAGCAATTGAATATGCAAAAAAAAATATAAATATAAATTGTATTTCTCCCGGCTTTATAAAAACTGAGATGACAGACAAAATTGATGAAGAATTTAAAAAAATACTTATATCTAAAATACCTAACGGCAATCTTGGAAAGGGGACTGATGTCGCTAACTGCGCAGCTTTTTTAGCGTCAGAAATGTCTGATTACATAACAGGTGAAACTATACATGTTAATGGAGGCATGTATATGGGTTGACAATTACTAATATTGATTTAATAAGAATTTTTATCACAAATCGAACAAGGAAATTTAAATGTCAGAAGTTAATGAAAAAGTAAAAAAAATAGTAGCAGACCACCTAGGTGTTGAAGAAGAAAAAGTAACTAACGAGGCAAGTTTTATAGATGATCTAGGAGCAGATAGTTTGGATACTGTTGAGCTAGTAATGGCATTTGAAGAGGAATTTGGTTCTGAAATTTCAGACAGCGAAGCGGAAAAAATTTTAACCGTTGGTGATGCAATTAAATTTATAGAAAGCAAAGCTACTAAATAGTTTTTTTAAGCAAAGATTTTATATGACTTCCAGTAATGGCAGCATAATGCTAATCCTTTCTTCTCCTTCGGGAGCAGGAAAAACAACTTTGACTAAGAAAATTCAACAAAAATATCAAAATTTTAAAATTTCTGTTTCACATACTACAAGAAAACCCAGGTCGAATGAAGTTGAAGGGGTTGACTACTTCTTTATAAATCACAATGAGTTTGAAAAAAAAATTTCGAATAATGAGTTTTATGAATACGCAAAAATCTTCGATAATTTTTATGGAACATCACGTGAATCTGTCAATGAATTAATAAAAAAAAATAATAACATTTTATTTGACATTGACTGGCAAGGAACACAACAACTTTCAAAGTTTAAAGAACTAAAATTAGTGAAAATATTTTTGCTTCCACCGAATAAAAAAGAATTAGAAAACAGATTGGTGCAAAGAAACCAAGATAATACTGATATTATTTCAAAAAGGTTAAATGCTTACGATAATGACATACATCATTGGTCAGATTATGATTATGTTATTATAAATGATAATTTAGAACATTGTTTTTCACAAATAGAAAAAACAATATTATCTGCAAATAATTGATAATTTTAAAGCTGCTTTTCAAACAGTTCAGTAATTTGAAAATATTCACTTTCTTTTAATTCTTGTGGTCTTAAGCTTAAATTTATTTTCATTTTTTTAGCGACATCAAGAGAGTTCTTAAACAATAATTTGAAACCTTTATTTATCATTTTTCTTTTTCGTGAAAAAAAAATATGAGAAACTTTTTCCAAATTATCGATATTTTTAATTTTAAAATCTTTATTATTAAAGGGTTCAAGTACAAGAACTGTAGATTTAACTTTCGGTACAGGATAAAAGCTATTTGAAGAAACATTAAAACAACTAGTAATTTTTAATCTAGTAGCCCTTAGAATAGCTAATCTTCCATATTCAGCAGTGTTATATTTAGCTGATATTTTGTCAGCGACTTCTTTTTGGAACATCAAAATTAACTTTTTATATTTAGGCAACCATTTGTTAAATTTGATCAATTTTACTAATATTTGTGAAGATATATTGTAAGGCAAATTTCCTACTATTATTGAATTATTCTTTATATTTTTTTCTAAATCAAATTTTAAAATATCTTCATGGAAGAGATTAAAATTATTATATTCTTTAAGCTCATTTTTCAAATTACTCACCAACGTCTTATCTTTCTCTATTAATATTAAACTTTTAGGTTTTTGTTCTATAATTTTTTTTGTTAAGTTGCCTGTTCCCGGCCCAATCTCTACTACATTACTATTTTTTATTTCAGAAAATTTTATAATTTTATTTAAAATATTATTATCGATAAGAAAGTTTTGCCCTAAAGATTTTTTTGGTTTAATCATTAATTTTATCTATAAAATTAATAGCACTAATCAAACTCTGAGCGTTTGCCTTGCCTTGCCCAACAATATCTCTGGCAATTCCATGATCTGGAGATAACCGTAGGTATTTTAGACCTAACGTTAAATTTATTGCATCGTACCCATAAAGTGCTTTGAAGGGTCCCAATACTTGATCGTGATACATTCCAACGATTACATCATAAAAAGCTATATTCTTTTTATTAAATGCTGTGTCAGCAGGAAATGGACCTTTAATATTTATTTTTAGTTTCTTCAATTTGACTACTGCAGGAGAAATGATTTTATTTTCAATTGATTGAATTTTGTTTTCACTATTATGAGGGTTTAAACCTAAAATAGCTATTTTTGGTCTTTTCTTAAATAACTTTAAATAAAATTTATCTAGAGTGCATATTTTTTTTTTTATTAAATTAAAATTAATTTTACTAGACACCTGCCTGATATCAATATGTGTCGTTAGAGGAACTACAGATAATTCTTTGTTGTGAATCAACATAACCTCTTTATTTCCACATTTGTTTTTTTCTGAAAGGTATTCAGTTACTCCCAAGTATTTATTATTGAAAATTTTTTTATCAATCGGTGCATTAATAAATCCTTTAATTTTTTTTTTAATTGATAAATTATGAGCTAAATCAAAACACTTAAAGATATAGGACTTGACCTCAGCAGGATCAATATTAAACATTGATTTAAATTTCAAAGGCACATCAAGAATAAAATTTTTATTTTTTCCTTTAATATCTTCTATTTTATTAATTTTAACTACAGGTAAATTAAAACCTAAGTTAATAATTTGTTTTTTAAAAATCGAGTAGTTTCCAATGATAAGTATATTTTTATCACTCTTTTTTCTTAACGCTTTAGCTATAATCTCTGAATTTATACTGTTTGGTTCACCAGCAATAATTGCAATTAAATTATTCATTAAAATTTATAACCACAGTATTTTCAAGATTTGAGTAATGAGATCTAGAAAATAAATTTAACTTTTCACTTTTTTTCTTATTAAGAATATTTATTTTAATCTTTTTTAACTCTTCATCACTTTTATTATCTTTAATTTTTTCAACTTCATTTTCAACTTCTACAATATTGACATTCGTTTGATTCTTATAAAGTTGAAAAATTAATGTATTCCATAATAGTTCCGTTTTGTGGTTTTCTACAAATGTTTCGTAATCAATATTGTTACGTTTAAAAACTTCTTTTAGCTCTTTTAAATTTGCACCAAACTGTTTAGCAATTTTAAAAGTATAATCTTGTAAATCCTTTTTATTATAATCTTCAATTTTATATTTGTTAATTTCTATTTTTTTTATTGATTTATTAATTAATTTTTTTACCGCATAACTTTTATTATTATTTATATTTTCTTGTGTTATATCCTGCTCATTAAGCACCAAGTTTGTTATTATTTCATTTTGTATATCTATAGAGGTTATTAATAAATCTCCTACTTTGATCATTATACTATTAGAAATTTGTGACTGTAAATTTGTAAAAATAAAACTATTTAATACAATTAAAAAAAATACAACTATTGGATTAACTTTTTTCATCTTGAAAAACTTGGTGTGTTAATTTCTGCAAATGGAATTATTGAGATCGTAAACATTAGAGTATTGGCCGGCGCTATGTCTCTATCAGTATAGAATTCTCTACGGTATGCTATTCCAGCTTTTAAACAATCATTTACATAATTATAACTCATATTATAAAACTCTGCGGAACTTGTTAAAAGATTTCGTTTTGTGTTAAAACTTAATTCTGAAGAATTGTTAACTTTAAAATCAACACCTGTTTGAATGTATTCTTGATTGCCTATATGACCTTTTTCTTGCAAATAACTTAAATTAAATTCTGCTTTATCAAATTCAAAATCTGCTCCAACCTCATTATAATTAAAATCTTTATAACTTTGATCTATAGAAAAATTATATTTTAAACTTACCTCATTATTTATATTGTAATTTGCCTCACCAACAACATCAGAAAAACGCTGATCCAATGAAGAGGTTGTTGGTATGTCCATATTTTCTTCAGCACTGATAACTTGACCAACTGACAAAGATATTGTTTCATCACCAATTATATCAACATCATTCAATTTATTTTTTTTATATTCAAAGCCAATAGAGGTGCTTAGACCGGGCTCTACTACATCCAGCTCATCAACTTTATTTAAATTAAATAAATTTCCATAATTTAGTCTTCCACTTTCAATATTACGCATATGTCCTGGCGCATATCTTAAAAGAAATTTTGGCGTCAAAGAGTGAAAATTTTTATTGATGAGATCTTCTTTAAATAAAGCAAGCTTAGCAAAATAACCTAGAGCGGAATGTAACTCAGAATTAGTTTTATCATTTTTATATTCCTCTGTTTTTTTCGCATCATAGTTCACTGTTTTGATCAATCCTTCAAAATAATTTTCTACCCCAAATTTATTCAACCATTTATTTGATTTCCAGTTAAAGTCATTAACAAAAAAATCAGTTTGTTTATTAGTTTCATAACTTCTAAATCTTAAATTCGACCCAAGATCTAGGAAGCCAAATTTTTCACTAGACATTAGATTTTTTTCTATAGTTAGTGGTAATAAATACTCATGTCTTTTATGCGCAGTTTTAGTTGTATCTTCGTAAACACTAGGAGTTAACCCAAAATAAAAATCCTTATTTTGATAGATAAAATCTATTTTATTTTCGAGTACCATCTTGTCTGTATCTACTAAAGAACTTTCCACATCATATACCTTCAAGTAAGTATCATTTGAAACTTTTTCAACATTTATTTCTAGGCTACTTTTTTTTTCTTGGTCATCAAGAATGTTCGTTATGAAATTAGAAAAAAAATGAGTTCGATTACCATCTGATTTCTTGTCGTCTTTCTTTTTATAGCCCTGTGTGAATCCAGCATCTATAGTTAAAAATGAATTACTAAAAACTTGTCTATATTCAGCTAATAGAAGAGGGTTTTCTTTTAAATAAAATTTTGGAGTAAAAGTCAGATCTTTATCTGTTGCAATATTCCAAAAATAAGGCGTCGAAAATCCAGAACCTAAAGTAGTACTATCTGAAAGTGTTGGTGCTAGAAGGCCGGATCTTCTTTTGACCGTAGGGTCTGGATGAGAAAATTTTGGTGAGAAAAAAATTGGAAAATCATAAACTTTTAAAACAACATTATCGTAGTAAATTGTTTTTTTTGCTAAATCATGTCTAATTCTTTTCGATTGTAAAGCCCAAGGCGGGCATTTATCATCTCCTTTATTTTTACAATAAGTAAATATTCCTTTTTCAAATATATTAGTTTTTTCGGTTAATTGCATTGTGTTTGCAAAAAATCTTGGATCATTATCTACATTTAATGAAATACCTGGCTGCTTTAGGAAAGCCCTAATATCGGAACCAATAATTTGTTTTTTTTTCTCATCTATGTAAACTTCAGAAAAGTTATAATTATTTTTGTTTATATCTTTTATTGTAATATTTCCTTTTGAAAAAAAAATATTCGTTAAAACAGAATAACTAAACATTTCAACTGAAATATTATTACCATCTTTGTCAGTAATTTCTGTTTTTTTGGCTGAATAGATTAAATTTTTTTTGTTATCATATATTACGTCACTGCTTAAAACTTTATAGCCAGCAGAGGTTATAATTTTTGTTTTACCCTTTGTTTCAATTATTCCTTCTAGCTTATTGTATTTCGTATATTCTGAAAAAATCTTATTTCCCTTTTGATCTTCGGAATTTACATTACCTTCAAAAATGGTAATTTTTTTAATATTATCATATTGTACTTTATCAGAATTTATTTCTACTTCTTGAGCTACTACGCTCAGACTAAAAATCAAAGAAAATAAAATTGAAAAAAATAATTGATTATTTTTCATTAATTTGAATAACTCCTATTGAACAAAATAAACCAACTACTATTATAGGCATCCAAACAGATAAAACTAAACTAATTCTTCCGGTTTGTCCTAAAGCAACAGAGAGGTCTTTAAAATAATAAATAGCAACACATGTTAATATAGATATTAACACGTAATAAAAATTTTGTTTATTTTTTAAAGTTCCAATTGTAAATATCGCCGCCAACACTACCATCAAAAATAAAAAAACAGGGAGAGACGTAAATTTATTAATTTTTTCATCAAGTAATTTTTTTGAGTAGCCTTTTTCATTTAGTTCCACATAATTTAAAATTAAATCTAATAAAGATATGGTGTTTAAATTTCTATATAAAGAATTTATTCTTTCTAAAGTTTTATAACTCTGAAATTCATAATTTTCTAAAAAAGCACTAGTATTTAGTTCGTTGTCATATACGTATACATTTTTCATCTGCCAGGGATTATCAATAATTAAGGCTGACTCAGATTCTAATCTTTTTAACAATTTATTATCATTATCAAATATATAAATTGAAATATCTTCTAACGACTCGTTATTTAATTTCTTCGCATTGATAATCTTATAGCCAAGTTCGTGAATTTCTTTTATCCATACTCCATTTTTATTAATCGAGATCAAATGATCAACATCTCTTGCGTATTGTGCTTTTTCTGTTTCATAATATTTAATTAGTGAAGCAGTAACTGGATTTACAGCAAATAAAACAAACAAGCCAAATATCAAAGAGAAAGAGGATAAAATTAAAATTATTTTAGCGTTTGAATAACCAAAGACCTTTATAGCCAACAAATCTTTAGAAGATCTTAAGTTTAAAAAATAATACATTGAAGATAAAAAAACTATAAAAGGAAGTAGTTCTAAAATTAAAGTTGGTACGTAAGACAGTGATAAAATTAACGGAACTACAAATGGTAAATTTAAGTTTTTAAAAAATTCAATTTCCTCAAATAAATTAAGTATAATACCTAAAGAAAAAAAAATTAAACAAGTGTTGAAGATAATTTTAACAAACTTAACAATTAAATATTTATTTATAATTTTATTCATTGAGTGATTTTTTCAGTAATTATTTTCCTTACTAAGAAGATGTAAAAGATGGCACACATGATTAGTGGTAAGACAAAATAAGAAATAGCTAACAATAAAGAAAAACCAGTATACTTTAGGAGAATTTCAGCAAGAACTAACGCAACAAAAGATATAATAAAAAGTGTATATTTTTTTAAAAAATTATATTTTTTTTCTTTTTTGTAGATTAATAAAAATGAAACTATTACCGAAATTAATGGAATGTATAAAGGTGTTCCTAAGCGTCTAGAAAGATTTTGTACAATTTCACTTTTAAAATTTTCCTTAGAGCAATTTTGTAAATTTAAATTATCTTCACTAGCAAAAACACACCTAAACAATGAATAACTTGATGTTTCTTGTATTTTTGGTTGTTTAATTGTTCTGGTTGAAAAATTACTTATACTTAATTCAGTTTTTTCAAATTGAATATTTTTTAGTTCATTTTTTTTATCTAATGTTTGTATAGTTCCATTAAATAAGATTAACTTATCTTCATTAACAAAACCTTTTTGTGCAACTATTGTTGTATCGTTTCTACTTTTCGAGTCTTTTTCATTTTTTACTAAAGTGTTTAAATTTCCGCCAACATCTTTAATAAAAATATTTATCAACTCATTGTTAGAATTTTTTTTATCAATATAAAAAGTTATACCCTTTAGACTGTCACTAAAGTCATTAGATTTTAATATTGTATTAATTTGTAAACTTCTCGTGTCACTTAAGAGAGACCTCGATTTATTTAGTAAGAGAGGGTTTACAAACAAAGATAGAATAAGTTGAAACAAAGTTATAAAAAAAGCAACTAACAAGAAAATATTGGCAACTTTAATTTTAGCTAATCCTGAAGTCCATAGTATCATTAATTCTTGTTGTCTTTCAAATTTTATAATAGAAATAGTCAAAGACAAAAGAAATGCCAAAGGAACAAAACGTGTTATAATAGTAGTAATGTTCAGTACAGAGTATTTAAAATAAATAACTGAACTGTAACCGTCTTCAACCATTAAATCTAAAAAATTAACTGCTCTTACTACCCAGGCAATAGCCGTAAAAGTTAATAAAATTGTTATAAAATTTTTGACAATCTCTACAGATAGGTAGTTATAAATTTTGTTTTTAAACATTAAAATTTGATGTATATTTAAAGCAACTTTCAACAAAACTCAATCAGCGTTGACCTACAAAGACTAATTTTTGCATTGAAATTCGATATATTTATACATATATACCATTCGACTCTAGAAGAGTGCATTTAATAAAATTTATGTCTATTAAAATTAACTACTCGAATAAATCAAATAACAAATCTTCAGCTAATCTTGTCCTGTTTGCTGATGAAAAATTCAGTTCTAATGGTTTAAAAAAATATCTATCTAATTTAGAGTTTTCTTACATAAGTGATTTGTTGAAAACCGGTGATTTGAAAAAAAATATGTTTATTTTTGAGGTCAATTCAAAAAAAAAAATAGTTTTAATTTCTATCAAAAGAGATTTGAAGAACTTTGACGTAGAAAATTTAGGTGCTGAATTTTATGGGCATATAAATTATGGAAAAAATAGTGAATACTTTATAAACACTGATAGTATATCTGGAAAGCATGAAAATTTTATAGGATATTTTCTTCACGGACTAAAATTAAAATCTTACGAATTCACAAAATATAAAACAAAAAAAGAAACAAGAATTATTTCTATAAATACATTTGGAATCAAAAATAAACCTTCTGCTCAAAGTCAATCAAAATTTAAAGCTTTAGAAGAAGGAATATTT
>TARA_B110000211_G_C14093145_1_pt1 | contig 15648 bp, 19 predicted proteins | sample TARA_B110000211 | Tara Oceans TARA_B110000211 (sample SAMEA4397516) | marine metagenome | biome: Polar Biome; feature: [DCM] deep chlorophyll maximum layer (ENVO:01000326); material: water (ENVO:00002006), including particulate matter (ENVO:01000060) such as... | depth 30 m
TGAAGTCCACATCATGCAATTGAACCATGAGTTTTGTACTTTCAATAATTCATCTACACTCATAATTTCACTTTATTCCTTTGTTTAAAAGAGCCAATAATTACAGTTGCAAGCAATACTAACGAAGCAATTCCTGTCACTGTAAAGCCAATAAATTTAACTTCTTCTGCTGTTAGATTTTTAATAAAACTTATACATTAATTCCACTTTAACTTTGATTTTATTTTGAATGTTCATGACTTAATTCCAATGTTAAATTTCTTTAGATATTTTTAATTGTGAAGCAAGTTCAGCTATATCAATGTCTATAACAAAATCTTCACCAGTAAAATAAAAAACTTTAGCGACTCTACGCTCTGGTTGATAGATGGTTGTATTTTGAATTCGATTAATTAAATTAATCGCAACATAAACAAATTCACCTTTTGCGTCTTTTATTTGTACGAGCTCTAATTGTTCTTTGGATAAGTTTGGTTTACCTAATAGCGCTATAGCTTTTGCAAGTTCATTAGTATTAATTTCTACATTGTTGTCAAACATGGCTAATAATCTCTTTTATCAATTCTTAGTAATTGTATTTCGACTGCTAAATTTAGGTAACTAGCGAGTCTCTATGTTATCCGAGAATAAGTATCCGACAAGCGGAGTCGTTTAATCCGTTTTAAAATTATTTAGTTAAATTTTGATCTGCTGGCCATATAAAATGAGCAGGAAATCGACCTTTTTCTATAAATTCACCACCCACTTTTTTACCTTCTTCTGTTAGATGATACGCGTCATTATTTATTGTTAAATATCCTCCATTCACCATTTTTTCTAATAGAGCAGGGGTTTTTATGCCAAACTTTTTTGCTAACTGAGAGGATGATATTTTTTTATTAGTTTCATGTGGTTTGGTGTATTTATTTTCTAGTTCTACATCGGGAAGTGAGTTTTTATTTTCGCAAATACTTTCAGTAGCTCTTGAATCATCGTTGTAGGTCAGATCAACCGTTGCTTGAGCGCTATCTAGTGTTTCTATTATATGTTTTCTAACGCTATCAATTTGGTAGCCTTGTTGCGCCTTAAATCTAATCAATTTTAAATTAGCACCATCACATACATCTTCTAAAAAGGCATCCCTGTTTATAGCTTTTTTGCTATTGTGTGATTTATCATCTAGTTCGACAACGGCAACGACATTTAATGTATCTTTTTGGCATAAAACATAATCAAAATGTTTGGAAGATATTTTATTGAAAGCTGATTGCCAATCGGATTTATTCATTTTAGAGATAGGTTTTAGAACGTCAGCAACCCTTACTTTACCAAATATCTTATATTTTTGTGATATAGCCTGTTCAAGAACGCCATAAAAAGAACGTTCTGCAACGGTAAATAAAGCGCCTCTTTGGATGTAGATCGCTTCTTTTGAATCGCTTTGTTTAGTCGATACTTTAGAAAGTACAAATAATATTAAGCCAAAAAATATTACTACTATCACTATTGTTGTTAAATCCATTTTTTATGAGTCCTTTTAATTAATGATTTTTTCTAAATCCGAAAGTTCGGTTAATTCCTAACTTTACGTTGAGTTTACCTGTAAACATTCTAAATAAAGTGATTTCTAAGGCGGTAAAAAAACCACTAAATAAAACTGACCAGGCAATATTTTTCAAATACTCTTTATCAAGATTAAATAGCACATCAAAAATAATATTGTTTACTGCGTACAAAGCAATAATGATAAAACCAATAAGTGTTATTTTTAAAAAGCCATTCATCCGTTACTTCCTTCTAAATCTTCTTGTTCGATCCAAAACTTTCTAACTTCATTTCGCCATTCAGAATTTATTTCAGGCACTAATTCAAAGAAATATTCAGGGCAGTCATACAACATTGGTCCAGCCCCCTCCGAAATTGATTTTGTAGCCCCAATCAAGAACTCAATTCTACGCTTGCCGTTTGAACATAGAATCGCCCAAAAACAATCAGATGGTTCACCACCAATTTCAATTTGATATGATTCAATTCCATACCCTTGGGGATGAATAACAAGAGGCTTTCCCCATTCATCATTGCACCAATCGTACAAATCGTGTAAGTCCATAAATTATTCCTTACCTGTTAATTGTGGTATTAATATACCGTCACAAACTTGATAATAGCCATGCGTTATCATTAACACACAAATTACAGTGGCGAATCCCAACACAAATTTTGATACTACTAAACTATTCAATAACGCGGTTAAATGGTCAGTACCATAGCCAATAAAACCTAATCCAAAAAATACAATTAAGGCTTGTAAAATAGCACCTAAAATTGTATGACTTTTCCCTGTCATCATTATTCAACGGCTGTTTCAAGCTCAAAAAAATGCTCTTTGTTTAAAAACTTCATGCGCGGAAGAATTAAAGCGATAATCACATCTTTCATCGACATATCAATAGGAAAGTCGGCAGACTCAAAAAACTTATCCTTTGGTAACCTATTCATTTCTGAAATAAGGTATCTAACTATTGTTTCATTTAATGGCATATCAACAGGCAAACCAACTATGCCGGACTTCCAGCGGTTTACAGGTAATATTTCGCTTAACACTTTATCTAAACGTATTTCTAGCGTTGCTTGGACAATAGGACTTAATATTTCAACAAGGGCGTCCAATGACGTGTTAAGAGGGTAATCGCCATAGTGACCTTTGTAGACTTCCATTACGGTACGGAAAGCATTAAGAGACTTACTTGCCATTATGAACTCAATTGATATATCGTCTATCTTCTGTTTCATCGTTATTCCTTTAATGTGCGTTATTGATTGTTATTTTAATGTGCGCCGTTAATCATTTAACTGGCGAATCACAACATTACCTCGGCATTCCTGTTCGAGGAGTCACTACTACTTATATGCGTACTTTTAAGATATTTAGTTGTACCAAACAGGAGTTTGTTTATTTCCGTTTCAGTTTGAATTTACAAATCTTCCCTGATTTCTGATCTATTTTGTTTGCAAGGGTAATTAATACTGAAGCTATTAAAAATTTAGCTTTATGTTGAACTTTCGGTTTTGATACATAAGGTAAAATATCAAATACAGGCTTATTTGAATGCTTAAGGTGTACTTCTTTCCTGAACTTCCAATTTTGATTTAATTCATCCTCTGTTTTAGGGTATCCACCTAAAGAAGCGCTAAACGTTTTCTTTGTATCAGGAAGGTAATGTAAATTTTGTAATGAATAACCTTGTTCGTTAACCTTTTTATATGCCACTTTTATTTCAAGAGACAATGAATCAATGGTATTCCCATAAACATCTTGGTGACCGAACTGACTGCCATCAAAAGCTGTCATCTTTACAGGCAGATACTCGGCATAAGGTAAAAAAGGACTGGTGTTAATCATAATCACTTTGTCATATTTCCAAAAAGGTAAACAACTTGTATCCAAAATTAAACATGCGTCAATTTCTGAGAGTTTAAATATTTCAGTATCACCGAATGCGAAACAAGAACCTGAAAGCTTGTAAGCCATATTCTTTAAATGTTCAGAAAAGAGCATAATAAATATTCCTCGGTGATTTTGGTTCTTTGTTTTTAAAAGTCTTCCGTTCTACTTGAGGGTGACAAGTTTTGCCTAATTAACTATGTAAACATTTAAAGGAATTGTTTGACGTAAACAAAACAATTATTAAGCGATAAGGAAAGGAGAGTACTCAAGTGCGTGTTAATCAAGAGTTCTATGCTACTAACTAGGGCTAGGTTTATTCCTCAATTGCCATCGAATCATTTACTTGGAATGATTGGGCAAAGACTGGTCCATCACCAGTCAAATGAGAACCATCATCTCTAACGATTCCATCATCTTCACTAAATACAACGTTACAACCAAATGTGTCTTTTGCAACGTCAATGATTTTAGTGCCAATACCGGCCCTTAGATATCCTGCTTTTCTATCTAGGTGCATATTCGTTACTAATAAATAATCCCAATCGGGCATTTCAACAATGTTAAATATAAAGCCACCAACCAACTCTTTTTTGTCTGTGAATCTCATATTTTATTCCTTTATGAATATAAGGCTGCAAATCCTGTGATAAATGTACCAATTAAAGCCATAAGAGCCGTAACTCTTGTGTACACGATACTTGGCTTATGGATATTCATTACAACAGAGATACCGATCAATATTATTCCAGCACTGTTCCAAGCCTTGTAATTTTCCACACCATTGAATATGACGACTAACATCGCGCAAACAATAGCGATAAAGGGTAGTCCCAACCTAATTATTTGGTTCAATAATATTATTTTTCTTTTAAGTGTTCGTTCAATTTGTTTCCTCAGTAAAATTTTTATCAGATTAACGCTTCAAAAGCTGATGCAGCCACAACTAACCCTGTAGGTAACATCGCCTTTAAACACTTTTTGAAACCACTCATTAAAACGTCTTCGCTACATCGCTTAAGCTCTGTTGCGTGTTCACTAACACCATTTTCTATTTCTGACTTAATAAAGGCTTTAAATTCTTCTTTATTTGAAAGCAACTTAATAAAATCAGCCTCGCTCATGCCTTTATCCAGCTTATCTTTAATTATGCCGGTGATGGCCTCCTTTCTTATTCTGTATTGCACACCATCTTTGCAGTGTCGATAAATGAACGTTAAATTCATTACTGGCTTTTGATGTTGAGTGTTCAACACAATAATTCACCGCATGAACTTTGAATTCGTCAGAGTAAACTTTCGATATATTTGATTTCATGTTTATACCTTTTCTCAATCGTAAATAGTTTCAATGTGTGAATATTCATGTCAGCTATTCATATTTTCTCGGAATCCGAAAGTCCGCTTAATGCCACTAACTAGTATTTACGCTTTAACCAAGGATAGAATTAAATCATGTGAAATTAATTGCTCTTGCATTATGGCTATATGATGTTTTTCTATAAATGTTATATAACTTCTTAGTGTTTTGCATTCATATGAATTTACGATATTTGAATGAACATGTTGGCTAGAATGTTTTTCTGGATTATTCAACTTAACTAAATTTTCTTTATACTCAAGTGATGGCAATAATAAATAATCAGACTTCAAACGTGTAACACCAATATGAATACCTGACGGGTCAAAGTCACCGAAGTTTATCCAGATAGCATCTGTCTTTTCTCTTAACGCCTTTACTGCTTTAGGGCTGGCGATATTATCTCCAACATAGACAATATAATAAACACCTTCATAAATCTCTTTAATACAATCAAGGTGTTTTCTTTGTAAATTCACAAAGACATCAAAGTTTTCAACACTAACAATACATTCAGGCTCTAAAGAGCAAAGTTGATCAACAAGCATACCTTGAAAACCTACAGGGTAAGTGTCACAAGAAAGCATACGTACTTCTAAAAACTTTTCTCTTGGAGGTAAAGACATTAGCTTTTCGTAACGAGTTAATTTGCTTTTATCAATTCTCCCCATAGTAGATAACACTTTATAATCATCTATTCTTGGGTCAAGGTCAGTTTGTTTTTTAACTATTTCAGCTATTGTATAACGCTCTGTAGCTGTCAATAACAAGTTCTTTCCTGAAATTACACCTAATCCGTATTCTTTATGAAACTTAAGCCATACACCGTTTTTAGGTACAGAAGAACTAGCAATTTTTAACGCGGTATTGATCACTTTGTAATTTGTTGCATTAATTTTAATTTGCACTTTTGTACTCGATAGTAAAATCAATAATATTCATATTGCCTGATAAATGTGATTGTGTATTTTGTATCACGTTTATATTGAGATCTGGAATGTCTTTTAATGAGTTATGCGCCCATTGCAGAAAACCACCTGAATATTGTTGATTTGGAAAATTGTTTTTCCAGAATTCTAAACAAGATGATTTTTCAAATTTAGATAACGTAACGAATTCAAGTAGCTTATCTTCCATAAAGACATCTAAAGTTGCTTCTTCGTGAATACCTTCTTCAATGTACAACGTGTCAATTAAAGGCACTTCTTCAGGTAGAGTTATTCCACTTGGTTTAGGCTTCATGGAATGTACAATCTTTATAAAGTCATTTGTAAATCGTTTATCGCAAATATTAGCGTGAGTAGAAATATGAACAGGTTCATTCTGTGAACATAACTTCAATGTTGTTAATTCATCGTGGCTTGGTACGTGTGTATAAGAAATCGATTGGTTACGTAAATGATGATGTAAAGCCCAAACAACCTGTGTGTTCTTATTTATTTTTTCAAACTCCCACAACAAATGTTTTAATCGAGGGAGACTATTAACTAAAGATAAACGACATTGTTCAATAGATTCGTGCAGGCGTGTAGGTAATAATGACAGTAAATCAGAATTATTATTCGCTAATGTGCGTAACTGCTTATAATCAAGCAACATGAGTTTTTCTGTTAACCTGGAAATACGATTAATTAAGTATTTATTTTCTAATTGTTTATCTTTAATTGACTCTACGTGACCAAATTTTGTGTTAAGAGAAAATTCAATGTTACGCACTTCATTTTTTAGGCCCTCTCTCATAATCAATACAAGTTCACGAATTTGACCTAACCTTGTAATATATCCATCATTATTTTGCTCTGCTAAAGCGCTGTTTAATTGATTGATACGTAAATTAAGTTGATCTAACCATTCATCAACACTTGGGGCTAAACGTTTAGCAGTTTCTTGTCTAACGAGTGAACGTGATAACTCCATCAAGATAGAAGAAGCTGAGTAACCATCTGCTACATTACCTAGAACGATATCTAAATTAGTAAGTAAACTGAATTTTGGGGGCGTTTTTTCAAAATAAGACTCTTCACCTCCCAAGCTGACTACGGTTGATAATAAATCTGAGCATTGGCTTAATGCTTGACCAAGTTGATTGAATTTTTCATCTAACGGATTCATACAGTGAATTCACTTTGATCACTTGGTTGCTCTATTAAATCAATACTTTCATGATCGACTATGAATTGCATAACCTGGTGGTAGTAATCAAGCTTTCCGGTCACCTGATATAACATTTCTGCGGCATTTTTTTCGACAAGAACGCCTATATCAATCATACCTTTGAGTAGAGATTTTAATTTATCATCTGAGCCAGTTTTATTTGTTCTAAATAATTTAAGTGTCATTAATTGATTTAATTGTTGAATATTGTGTTCATTACCAAGCACTCTTGAAAGTAGCTCTGAATAACGAATGGTTCTACCGACAGTTAAAATTCCTGATTCTGGTTGTATTCTTGTTAATAGAACAATAAAGCTTACTACCGGCTCAATATGATCGCGACAACTTTCAAAATGCTTTCTAATGTTTACTTTATCTGAGGTATTATCAATATCTTTACTCACTAAATAAAAAGCATAACCATCGGTTAATTGAATAACTTCTCTATCAAATGGCAATAAAGCATTATTGACACTATCAACACCTTTTTGAGTAGAAAGATAGTTAAAAGCTTCTTTATCGGTGATCTCACAAATAAACTGACCTGCAAGTAAACTTTCTAGCAATAAACGTAAATCCATTAATTTACCCCTTCTTGATCAATAGCATCGCCATTGTTTTTATTTAATAGCAACTTGTTAATTTTATCATCAATAGAAACACGGCTATTTTCACCATACAATGAATAAGTTCTTGAATTACTTCCTGTCTTATCGATTTGATACGCATAAGGGTAATGCTTTAACAACTCCGGTGATGCGTCAGGTAACGCACTAAAGATAGTAATGTTATGTTCTTCAAAGAGTGTGATTAATTTACCCGTATTCTGTTGAGATAACTTTCCAATTTCATCAACACAGAACAGTAAATAAATCTTTGGATCAGTACGAAGCAAGTTAATTAAGCCAATATAGATAGCGGTTATAATTAAATAACTTAATCCGTTTGAGCTAAGTATTTCTATTTCTTCATCAGTTCGTGCGATTTTTTGCTTACCATTATCTACAAGAAGGACCTCGAATAGAAAGCTAGTGTCTATGTTGACTTGTAATTTTTGTGAGCCAATCATATTGAGCAAATTCATTAATTTGCCAATAAGTGCATCATCGGGCAATTCATCTGAAGCATGAATAAACCAATTATCATGTGCTTTTGAAAATTCTTTTAGTGCAGTAAAGTATGATAATTCCTTTAATTTACTTGTAACTTTGATATCTATTTGTCCAATGGCTTCAAAACGCTCGACTACTGCTTTTGTGGTATTTGTTAATTTAGTTCCTAAAGAGTTTAATGAACTATGTGCAGCATTGAGTAATTCACTAAAATCAGCTATTTTCTTAGCGACAAGAATATAGTTTGAACGTAGTAGGTCGGCTTGGGTAACATGATCATTTTCAATGTAATCAACTAATAAAGGGGCTGATAAAAACCATAAATCATGAATTGAATGGTTTTCTAACACTTCCCTACGCATTTTTTCATAGAAATTACTGGTAGGTGTGTTAGAGGTTTCTGTAAAGGTAGATTCCAGTGTTTTAAACTCTGAATCTCCACGTTTAGTATGAGCATGATAATCAGATCTTAATTGCGTATACTTGATTTGGCATTCATTGATATCTGCTGTTTTAAACCTTTCTTCTTTAGCAGTATCTAACGTAATATTAAGTGATTTTAAATTTTCAATAAGCTCTGATGCTAATTGTCGATATTGAATAAGTTGAGTAATTTCAATCGACATATCTTCTTTATTTTGCTCAAGTGTTTTGACTTCAATATCTAACGTTCTTTCAGCTTCTTTAGACGTTAAATCAAATGCTGACATTTGCTGGCGTTGATTTTCCAAAGTTAATACTAAAGGTTGATGATTAACCCATTGTGATTCGATGAATTTATTATATCGTGTCACGCGCTCACCAGCAGAGCGAGAATTCCTTACATTTTTTCTCGCGTCATCTAAATCAATTTGTGCTTGAGATATACGTTGAGGACTTAAGCCCTGGTCTTCAATGTCTTTATCTCTTTGTACTAAGAATTCATCAATCTTTAACTTTTGTTCTTTAATTTTAAGATCTAATGCGATCTTTAATTTATTTAGGTTGTTCTCATGTTTATTTTCAACTTCTACCGCTTTAATTTTAAATTGATTTACAAGCTTTTCCAATTCAACAGAGATATTTTTATCAATGCTACGTTTTTCATCATGGAAATCAACCTGTTTAGTACGACAACCTGTTAACGTATCTTTTAATTTTTCATGCCTAGCTTGAACATCAGCTTTAGCACGTTTTTTTTCTTTATCTAGTTCAATTTTTTGTTCACTCAAGTAGCTTTCAGTTGTATTGAATTCAATATCTGAGCGAGCAATATCCGCTTTTATTTCTTTGATTTTTTTGTTGTGCTTATCAAGAGATTCTTCTGATATTTTTACCTTTTTCTCAATATCGATAAGGACACATTCAAGAGATTGGATTTGTGAAAGTAGCTTGTTTTTACTTAATAAAGGTGGAAATTCAATGCTATCTAAATCAATTGTTAATCCATAAAAAGAATTGGCATTATTTTCAAAACTAGGCGACAAACCTTTCATATCGAGTAAGGCAGGATTAATCACTTTTCCAATATGGTCTTCAAAACCATCTATGTTTTGTTGGATAAAATCGAGTAGCGTTCCATCTTCTAATCGTTTTTTTAAGGTCAGTTGTTCATCTCTTTTCTCTTTATTTTTAATGCGTAATTCACTTGTTAATTCAATACTTTTACTTCGTTCATTTTCTTGGGTTTTTAGGGAGGTATTAAGTTGTTTGTTTTCGTTTAAAGTGAGTTTGAAATCATTATCTGCAGTTGTTATTTCTTTTTCTATATCTTCAATACTTTCCCTATAAATAGGGCTAAAACTAACATCCTTAAGTTCTGCTTCTAATGTTGCAATTTGTTCACGTAAAGAACCTAGTTTACTGTCAATATTATCTATACGCTGTTTACCAATATCGCTAATACTTTTTTCTCGTTTTTTAAATAATTCATTATCATTATTTAAAGAAGAGAATCTTTCCTTTTCTAAATCACTTTCTTGTTTTTGGGAAGATGTTTTAAATTCGGCAATGTTTGTATTGATGTTCGCAATTTTAGTGTCGTATAAAGAGACTATATCACTAGCACCTTGACTCACTTTATTATAATGAGCCTCGGCATGGGTTTCAGCTGATTCAAAAATAGCTAACTGGTTGTTTATTTCAATTAACTCTACTAGAGAAAATTTGTTGTTTTTGTCTCCTGATTCAAAAGCACGTTTTTGTTCTTCGAGATCATTTACTTCTCTATTAAGTTTTTTTATTTGAGCGTTGAAGTTAATTCTGCTTGTGTTGTTTTTTTCTAACAACTGATTTAACTCTGCACGCTTAGATTTTTCTTTAATTGAAGTGTTATCTCTATTTGTTTTTAAATCGGTAATTTTTTTATCGTGAACGTTATATAAGTAATCGCAGCGTCTATATAAATGAGTTAATTCATTTTTTGTTTGATTATAACGGCTTACCGCAAGAGACAAGGTAGTAATATTCTCTCTTCTAGCCTCCAATGATAACCACGCTGACCTAGACTCAAACCATTCATTGATATTAGCTGATTGCCCTTCAAGCTTTAATATACGAGAAGGTATTTCATTATTTTGTATCAGTATATCAGTCAGTGCAGATTGAATATGTGCGACACTTGCTTTACTTGAAAAAATATTCGTTAAAACACGATCAATATTAAGTATGCTTTTCCCCTGTATAGGAAGAGAATATTTAGGTCGTAAATCACGAATTAATTGATAAGCACCTATTTTATTTCGATAAGGTTGATTCGATTGAATGATTGAAGCATAAACATCTGGACCAATTTTACGTGTTAATTCATGTCCTATCTTTTCAACATTCATTCTTAATATTGATGAATCTACAATTAATTTTCTATTGTTTTTTTCGGTAAGAAAAAATGTTTCATCAAAAGCAGTATCTAAAAACTGGTATTGCACTTGTTCATTTGTTTTAGAGCAAACAACACATAATGTTTTTCCTGCTCTTATATATTCAAAGACCAAGTAACTTGTTGTGTTAGGGAAATAAAATTTAGCAAAACCATCAAATGAATCTCCTTTAGCTTTTGCAATTTCACCCGGTCTACTGCCAAAAAATAGAAGTGAAGCTCTAAGTGTTGTGGTTTTACCTGCACCATTGGTACCACTAAAGTTTGCATGACCATCCATATTCACATAGATAAATTTGTTGCGACTAATATTATCTATCGCAATCATTCGATTTAAGTTAGACAAACTTATTCCTTTTATTATTTATAGCAAGCAGGTGTATTCAGTATAAAATTATTTTATCAAAAATTATTATCTAGCGCCTAAAGATACTTAAAGTTTATTTAAAATTACCTGATATTAAAAATAGGTTATGCGAATATATCGTTCAATGAGTGTGCTGCAATATTGCATGACATTGAAATAGTAAAGAGGACTGTTCCGTACTTCTTTTGGTTTCAATATATAATGAAAAACCAGAATTACCGTGAAAAGGGTTATGGAGTAGCTTTATTGAATGAAGTCATAGCATATTGCCGTTCAAATGGTATTAAATCTATTCAATGAATGACTATATGATAACACCCAAAAACAGATCTTTTGGAATGGTATAAATCTAAAGGATTTGAAGTAACCAACGGTAACAATATTTACATAGAATTGTAGTCTTAACGTTTCACTGCACCGTATTCCTATATGGGTTTTGTCGATGCAATTTTGTTGCATAGTCACACGTTATTCCACTTTGGTCTTAAATATTCACATACTAGTTTTAGGCAGTATAAATTGAGATTACTTGTGAGCAACATTACGTTAATCAATAAAAATGACAAATCCACGTATAAAACTTTGACTTTAACAACGTTTATACGCGACAGACAACACTTTTTAAAAATGATGCACATCCATGGACTTTGGCTTAAGTGCCATTGTGTCCAGGCGGGAGCGATTGCTTTTGTAAAACGTAATAAATTTAGTTTTGTTTTGGTCAATCACGCCATCGAAGGTAAGCATGATTTTAGATGTAGTTTACATACTGATGTTAGTGGTGAGATTAATGCAGGCGAGCACACACCACAAAGTAGTCCAAAAGCGCCAACAGGTTTTACACCACTGAAAATAAATGTAGCTCAAGATAAAATAAATGGGGGGTCATTTAATAAACAAACGCAATCTAGCCGGCATAAAGCCGATCGCATTCACAGTCTGTTAAGTTACGCATTAACTGAAAAACAATTGAATGTCCTCAATGTTAACAAAGCGCCCAACCTAAATGCTTTATTTTATAGCAAAATGTTTAAACTTCCGGTGACCAAGCATGACAAACATACCGTTAAAGTATCGGACATTACCTTTATACTGCCAAACGAGAAAGCCCGTGATTATCAACGCACGCTTATGCGGTTAAAATATAAATTTGCAAATGAGGTACCACTGCAGTGTAATTTTATTTTTGTTGTTGATGACTTATCAATTGATCTGATAGACAAAAGTTTTACCTATAAACAAAACCATGTGGATCGAACCGTGCGTGCTATACGACAAATTCATCATTATCAACGTACAACAGGACCCAGAATTGTATTCTTGATCAAAGCTTTTATAGAAGGTTGTTGGCAAAACTATTTAGCATATTCCCATCCTATTTTAACTACAGCGCATCCGATATTAGTCGACTCATCGTTAGAACGTCGCTTTGCTCAACTATTTTTAGAAAATGGTAAAGTAGGGGCCAGCCTAACTAAACCCTATTTGAGTACAGAATTTCAGGGGAATCACTTATTGCCAGATTTTATATTTAAAGATGCTCAACGTGAACCGTGTCTTGTTGAAGTGATGGGTTTACTTGATCAAGAAGATTACCAGGAGCGTAAAGCAAGATTGGTTCCGCTGATGAGACAGCGGTTTAAAATGAAAGTCATTGAAGTAACACCGCAAGACCTGGCGCAAAAAGCGATTGACCTATTTAGTCGTTAAGCTGAATGCGTGGATATTTACAGTTGAACGCTACGTAAAATCTGGGCGCCATTACCAACATAAGCAAATAGAATCGACACACAACGCGACTTTTTCAGTCATAATTTAGTGATTAAATTGAATTTCCTCCTAATTTAAACCTAAACCGAAAACAGTGGTGATTACTTTAACGCGCCACACCACTGAGCTCGATTCACTTTTATTTCCCGCGTCAGTTACCGTGCAAAACCCCGCTCGAAACCCGTCCAGTTGGGAGTACAGTTTTTGGCGAAGTTCGGTGGTTCAGCGAGTGCTTGTGGGTCTTGCATGTTCTTTCGGCTTAGGTTTAAAATGCTAAGTTTTTACAATAGTTGGGAGATATTGTCTTGCATCTGAACCGGGGGAAAGGCATGTTTATCTCGTATAACGTGGGGTAAAAGATGTGGCTTACTGAAATAATGCTTTTGTTTAGATTACAAATTCTTTATTGTAATCGCCAACTTTTTAAGCTGTTGTTTACATATTAGTAAATCACATAAATGTGTGAGTACGGCTTATTAATGAAACAAGGTATTGTCACCCGAGACCTTTAAGGTAAATTAACACCATGATCCCTATAACAGGGTCATTTCAATAACGTGAGCACATGGACGATGGCTATATTTGAAATCTACAGCATTGAAATCAATGCCAAGCGAGAGATAGAGGCTCCCGATATAAAGGACGCGATGTTTGCCTATCTTCCTTGGCCAACACTGGATATATCAATCGCACAAACCGAGGTTGAGGGTCAATCCTTGGTCGTTGATAATCGCACGAAATTTCATTACAAGGTCAAACTACTGTTTAACGCTTAATGCATGATTAACGCACAAACGGTTAGAATATATAATGTCGACAAGGATGATTGCTGCTTGTTAAAAGAGGGCATGCATTACACGAGTCAAACTGAGGGAATAAATTTGATTGATTGGAATATTTTAAGTTCAGCGGCGACAGCTTTTGGTGCGGTTGTTACCGGGATTGGTGTGATATTTGGTGCCTGGCAAATTAGGTTAGGGAAAAAACAAGCTCAAGCAGTATTCGAGGACTCACTCGATCAACAATATCGAGCCATAAGTATGGAGTTACCAGTAAACGTATTAATTGGTAAACCCATCAACCCAAACGAAAAGGAACATGTCAGGGAATTGATATACAACTATTTTGATTTAGCGAATGAACAGGCTTATTTACGCGCAAAGAGGAGGATATGTCGCCATACATGGACGTCTTGGAATGTAGGGATTTGTGATCACTATAATCGCCCTGAATTTAAAGAAGTATATGATGAAATTATTGGTCATAGTTCTTTCACATATCTAAAGCGGCTTGTCGATAGTAACTTCACATCAGATCCTAAGTCCTGGTATTAATACCAATGTATCAAAAGGAAATATTATGAAAGAATTTTTTGAAAACATAAGAAATTGGTGTGTAAGCAATCCTATAAAATTAGATGTTGGGCTATTAATCGCGACAATTTGTATCTTTATGCTCGCACATACTTTTGATTCTCCATTATTCTTTGGTCTATTCCTATTTCTACTATTACCCATTATTTGGTCTATTACTGCATTGGTCGCATTCATAAGAATGATGATGATGCATGGTAAATAGGCTTAGATTAATCAGTTACGATCACAGAGGAATATCATGATGTGTTTTGACAAAAAGTTTGAACAGGCTTTAAAGCAAGATCCGAGTACTTCGTTTTGGCTAAAAGAACAACTGCAAGTCACAAAAGCAAGAGACATTCTTGATGCTTTAAATGATGCTGAAGCATTAGTAAATGTATTGAAAACAAGGTATCAGCAGTTAGTAAAAAATTAATTTGATATTAACTATCAGTGACACATATATATATCAACAATCGAGGGGCCTTTGTGTAAACCCTTACTATGTCCAATACTTGACAATATCGGACTTAGCGGGCTTGATTGTGTGCTTGTAATGTCGCACTCTTTCTTCTATGTTACTTACGGATGAATTTGTTAAGCAGAAAATTCATCACTTACAGTATGATGCCTAACCAGTTTAAATAAAGTTTGAAACTGACAATTAAACTCTCTGCCTGACAAAATGGTCAAGTTAGTTTCTACAGCACTGCCCTTAACTATAACTTAAAGTTTAGTCCCGCTTAATTTACTTATACGGTTTTATCGGCTGAATCCTACATTTCGAATCCACTTTTTACTGCTTTGCTTCTTATATCAGCTTTTGAATAATTTCCATTATTTTTCTTTGATAACATCAGTGCATCATCATATTTAAGCAAAAATATTAAAACCTTTTTAGCTTTATTCGCCCAGACAAAAGCTATGTGATTTATTTCACTGCAGTTTATTAGCTCTTCTGGCCCCCAGCCTGAAACGTTTCCATTAACATCAATATTAGATGTACAAGTTATATGCACCAAGCCAAACAAATCACTTTTGATGCCCAAAAGCATTTTTGTGCCGCAGCCAGTATCAGTGTTTTTTACAATTTCTGCTCCACCAGTTTTTGATATAAAACGTAATGCGTATTCTGTTGCTAGTATTTTATTTTGAGAAGTTTGTTTTTTAAATATTGTCAATTTAAAACTCCAATTCCACATAACCGTATAGACATAATGACTCCCCACAAGGTGCTAGCCTCCAAATTC
>TARA_B110000211_G_C14093141_1_pt1 | contig 15644 bp, 14 predicted proteins | sample TARA_B110000211 | Tara Oceans TARA_B110000211 (sample SAMEA4397516) | marine metagenome | biome: Polar Biome; feature: [DCM] deep chlorophyll maximum layer (ENVO:01000326); material: water (ENVO:00002006), including particulate matter (ENVO:01000060) such as... | depth 30 m
TATTGTTTAAATATTAATCATTATAATGAAACTTTTTTGAAAAAATAATTTGATATTTAAAGTTAAAATCCTTTATTTTAAGCACTACATTTTAAAGTGCATATGGGATTTCATGAACTTCGTGGAATATATATAGTATTCCCACTGTTAGTACGAACGATATACTTAATAAAGAGATAGTTATTAAATATATAACGTCGCTAAGCTCCGTATCCTGACCATGATACATTGTTGTATAAAAGAAGTATTAAATAGGCGATTTATCAAATTTAAGTCAAAGTGTAAGATTCATATTACACATTTGAACATTTAAAACGCCGATTTAATCAATATATTTTAAAAAGGAGGTGAAATTAGTTGAAAATTATGTAGAAGTATGTATACACTATACATTCGTTATTATAATAAAAATTTGATGGAATATATGCTCCACCCTTTACACTAGTATTCAGAATGACGACAATTATTTCCGATATCAAAGGCGCAGGCAATGCATCCCAACAGGATCGTGTCGGGAGCTTCTTCGGCACAACTCCAGACGGGGTCCAGACAGGAGTGATGTGGGTTCTGGACGGGCACGGGAAAAATGCTCCTGGGAGTAAGGATATTGGGGGCGAGTGTGCCAGTATTGGCAACGCTATCTTATCTGATCTGACTCCTGCCGAAATTGAGACGTTGTATAATTCTACATTCGAAGGGAGCCGCCTGTACTCCCATATTCAAGATAGCATCATCGAGTTTAAACACGGCAAACTAACCGCTAACGGGTGGTCGCGATGCACTCACCTCGATGGTACACTTCAGCGGGGAATTTGGAATAGGCGTCGTCAGTTAAAGGTTAATACTGGCGGCACAACGCTTATTCTAATCGCAATGATTAAAGTCGACGACAGCTGGCGAGCCAGGCTATACAATGTGGGAGATTCGCTTATGGTGTTTAAAAATCGTGTATATTCACAGGCAGGAATTGACGGGCTGAATGATACTACGGTCCGAGCACTATGGGAGGAGGGATCGAGTACCGTCTATTCGCGCGTGAATCGCAGAGGGCCGTACATTAGCTTCCACGAAGAGAGCCCCGAGGGAGATATCTCATGTGTGCCCATGCCATATCGAGGACAGACCCCACAGGGATTCCACGCTACTGTACGCGGCGATGCGGCGCTCGCTATCCGAAAGGTGCATACTTGGGCCTCAGATGGATTCCGGGACGTATCCGAACGCTCGGAATTGGCTAGTTGGTCAAATTTAGGAGACACGGCTCTTCCAAAGTTCTCATCAGTGCCGTCCTATAGTGAGACGTTTATTGTAGATGGTCCTCTTTCTCTAACATCGGATGGTATCGGTGATATTCTCGAGGTGGAAGGGGATATTTCGCCCGATGCTAAAGTCGGATGGTTCCTCTATCCGGATGGACATCCAATGAAGGATTCAGATCCATCCAAATGTGCTATTTTCGCCAATAGCTGGTTTCATTCGACGATCGCAGTTGAACAAGCAAAGCCCTGCGTTAGTAGTTCGGATGATCCATTTTATAAGAAGGCGACAGATCTATTTGGGATCGCGGATAACATTTCGCGTATTACATTTACACCATAGCTATTATATTAACTAGATAGTAGGAGTTCGTCGATAAAATTTTATAAATCATATTATTTTTTTTGTGATTTTCGAAAGGCTTTCATCTTCTCCTTAAAATTCTGTTTATAATATTTCTCTTGATATGTCTTCATTTTCTTTTTATATTCCGTATCTTCGTCGGGGGGCATTCGATACGACACTGGGTCGTACGTTAGTATACTTGACTTATTCTTCTGCGCTACGATATAGAGCGACTTCCCGAACCATCCAGTAACTTGAGCGATATGCATATGTGTTATACCAAAACCACCACTTTCAAGCATATGTAGCCGCTTTGGAGTTATATTCATAATACCAATCAAGAACGCAATACCTTTATTGGCTATTTGTATACTATGTTTAAATACTTCATTAATTTTAGAGTAGGGTGGATTTGTTGGACCGACCCAATCTACTTTCGTTTTATGGGTAAAAAAATCCACTCCTCTCTTGATTTCACACCAATGTTTATGCACGTTTTTTGGATATTGGGCGTAAAATGCGTCGTCCCCCGCAAATCCATCTAACACGGTATCATTTGCCTTCAAGGGGGTCATGTCGATTAATTTTTTAGCCAGGGGTTGTGGGGTTTTCTTATCGTCGTTAGGATTATGTTTATCTTTCAAATTCTTTGCCCAGGCAAGTTTTTTCCGGCTTTTGTCTGACATTGTATTATATATTTGTTTTTTAATTATTAATAGTCCGCGATCCTATTAAACAGTGGACTACCTTAGTTCGATGGCGGTTCGAAGTCGCCCATTTTAATCGACTTGTTCCTGTTTATCACAGGATAATATACATTTCCCGCGCAACATTTTTGCGGTGTCGACCAATTAGGATCAGCGATATAAATGGAATTTCTCGATTTGTTCGGTGCGCGAGGTAGAGACGCCATGGCTATTGTTGCGGTGGTCAACCCAATTTATTTGTGGAATTCATGTCGCGGAGGGAGTGCGGTCGAATGTTGATTACTATACTATTATCCATCTACAGTCCGTCAGTGACGCAGGTATATAAATTCTATAAATGTTCGTTTTTAATTTGGTGGCGGTTTCACGTGAGTATACCCATTAGAACTTAGGCTTGCCTGTATTAAAGTTATTTTCGATACGGGTACCATTCTTAGATAGATAATTTGTTAATACGTACACCACGAGTCCCACAAGGAGACCATGGATTCCAGCCTTGGCGATGGATACAATGTGCAAATCCTCCTTATCCACTTTTGATTGTATTATAAATAGTACAATGCTCAATAGTATCGAGACGAGAGAAATAATTATCAAATTCATTTAATCTATATCTATAAATGATTTTCTAATTATAAACGAATTAAAATGATTTATACATTGTAGGATTGATATACTAATGAAGATAATTTCTATTGACGTTGGAATTAAAAATCTAGCAATATGCGCATTAGACATACTGCCAACGTCGCATTCAATATTAAAGTGGAAGATTATTAACTGTATACAAGTGCATACGTCCCCGTGCTGTGTATTCCGAAGAGGTAAGCGCTGTAATCACGCAGCTGTTAATAGCGTAATGACTGACTCGGATCAAGAATTGGGGTACTGTACGTTAAAAACGTGTCAGCGCGAAATGCGGTCGTCATATGGCCCTAAGAAAATTAAGAAAATTAAGAAAATTAATTGCAATAAAATTTCGCTCGATATATTGGGAGTTGAAATATATAAGCACTTGGCTTTATTGGGAAATTTAGACGAATACGAGCATATTGTTATTGAGAATCAACCCGTTCTTAAGAATCCGCGGATGAAATCCGTACAAATGTTAATATACAGTTTTTTCTTATTCCAATCTATAGAAAATAATTATTCGTACGTCATTAAATTATTTAGTGCGCGCAACAAATTAAATATATACGATGGACCTGAAATTAAATCGGATATTAAAAACAAGTATGCCTTGCGGAAATATTTATCCGTCGAATATACAAAGTATTTTTTAGCAAAGTATAATAATGAGTATCTGGATTTTTTTACTATATCCCGTAAGAAAGACGACTTGGCGGATTCCTACCTCCAGGGCTTAACTTTCTATAAACGATTGACGCGTTAAAAATGTATATAACTAATCTAGTATTAAATTAAAATGGATAAATATTCAAGAGCTCTTTTAGCCGATGCCAAACAAGAATATACTAGCCAGCTTATATCCGTATTAGTGGAGCCGATATACGAGGGAATCGCGTCAATGTATGCTGCGGCGCAGCATATTTCTAAACGCTCGCGGGACAGTTTTAATGTTCTAAAAGTATTTCAGAAATTACTTTCTCAAACTCCTACATGGGATGGAGACAAGATACATGCGGAATTTGAACGCATTAAGAAAATCTCAAAATGCGATTATATGGATAATTTAATTACCGCAGTATTTGTAGCACATGCCAAAATATTAACCTCGATTCGGCTGGAAAAATCGGCAGCGATGGATTTAAATATACCAAAGGGTTCATTCTTGATACACAATGTGTATATTGAAGTTGCTAGAAATTTTTGGAAGCGTCCTTATTTAATGCATTCAGAATACAGCTCGTTAGATTTACAACGTAATTTAATCGAAGCCGAGGCCTTGATAAAAGAATGCATATTAGAAACAATTCGAAAATTATTACCGGTTCGGGACGTATTAAATAAGTTTTTGAATTTAGAACCAAATAATCTAAATAACATCGATGACGACATTGTAAGTACAGTGAGCGACTCTACAAAAAAGAACGTTCGAAGTTTGTTAGAATATGAAATGAATAAAACGCGCATTAAACATATAGATACAGATTTTAGTTTAATCAGCATTGGAGGCAATTCTGACGACGAGGGCGCCCGCGAGGCGGATACCTCCACTGTTATTGAAGATATGCACGACGAAATAAATATTGAAGCAGACACCTTGGATACGGCACCTCGTGCCCTGGAGCAAGTCGCCGCGGATAATTATACGGATGATCGGGATGGTGGAGATATTCAAGTCAACCCACCCTCCGCCACTGCAAGTGTAGTTGACAACGACCTAATAGACATCAAACAGGCTCTTGTCGACCTCAGTAAAAATATCAAACTGGATAATCTCAACTCAGCGGAGCAGGAAGATACGCCAGGGGTAGAAACATCCGATGTATTATCCGCCGCTAAATTTGATAACCGCACACGCGACGAGATTTCCGTATATGGCGAGCAGTCCGACGAAGAGGAGGACGGTGTGCTGTTTGGTGACGCCAGTGCCTTTTAGATCAATTTTACCCACTACATATGAGAATGGATTAAAGTATGTAGCATTTCCTTTAGTTAAAGATTATGGTGTATAATTACTATATCATAATGTTTCAAAGTCTATTTCTATTATGTACTATATACGCGTTTGTCCCTACCGATTGGGTACCTCAGTCAACAATACAGAGATCCCACTCTAAAACATTTAATATATTATTGCGGCAAGAAAATCTAGACATTTTAGAGTCCGAATTATCGCGACGATCTGATCCCAAGTCGCAGGCTTATACGAAATGGTTGCGCCCGAGCGAAATCAACAATATTATACATCCCCATGATAATCGTGACATTATTGATTATTTACACCAGCGTGAAATTTATTGCACCGATAATATCGACTCGCTAACATGTACATCATCCATTGGACATTTAGAATCAACCTTTTCAACTATATTCGAAAAATATACCCATTTCACTGGGAAAGTTCATTATAGCAATCGTGGCTATCATATGACCGTCCCGAGTGCTATAGAACAAGATATTAGCATGATACTGGGCTTCCGCGAATTCCCAAATGTATACAAGTCGTTGTTAACGCGACCAATTAATGACGGAGAATTATATATTTCCCCCGAAAGTATTAAGACATTATATAATGTAAAATCGTACAATTATTCAAAACTGTCTTCACAAGCAGTGGTCGAGTTTTTAAACGATGAATGTTTCAACATTGACGACTTAAATCAATTTATGAAGGATAATAGACTAGCAAATGTATCGATAACAAAAGACCATTTCTGGGGGTCGTGCGATCCTCATACGGATAATCCCGATATTGAAGCTACACTTGATATTCAGTATCAAAATGGTGTAAATAACAACTCGGTGATGTATTACGTGTCTGTGAGCGACTGGCTCTACCAATTTGCGAACAAATTATATATGGCCCCTAATCCACCATCTGTCGTAAGTATGTCGTATGGATGGGCTGAATGGGACCAATGTGACGCCGCGGTGATGCCGTCGTGTTTGTTTTCTTCGAATGCGGAGATATATACAAAACGCACAAATGTTGAATTTATGAAATTAGGATTACGGGGAATAACCTTGGTCGCATCGAGTGGGGACGCAGGAGCACCCGGGCGAACTGATGAGAATTGTAATAGTGGTACAGTGGGTCGTGTCTTAAATCCAGCATTCCCCGCGTCGAGTCCATGGGTGTTGAGCGTTGGGGGGACAATTATTGAAAATGCTACAAAACTAATAACAGATATACCAATTTGTAAACAGATGAATTGTATCGGCGGTGGGGATGAAGTTAATTGTAATCTAGATAGATGTGGTTGGACGTCGGGCGGTGGATTTAGTAATTACTTTAATCGGCCCTGGTGGCAAATCAACGCCTCGAGTCAATATCTGAATAGTAGTGCGAAATTTCCCCCAGCCGCATATTTTAATAAAAATGGGAGAATTTATCCAGATATATCACTTGTTTCGCATAATTTTATTATTCGCGCAAATGGCCAATATGGGACGGTCGACGGTACAAGTGCTTCGGGGCCCTCGGTTTCCGCGATGGTCTCTATATTAAATAATCTTCGCCTGTCGAAGGGTAAAGCAACGCTGGGCCCTATAAATGCGCTATTGTATCATATAGAGCAACAGTGTGATAGTTGCTTTAATGATATTATCGAAGGTAGTAATAATTCCTCTGAAATGTCGTCGTGTAAATATGGGTATCAGGCAACAACGGGGTATGATGCGGTGTATGGATTGGGTACACCCAACTTTGACGCAATTGCTCACTACGTCGATTCTTTATAAAACAGTGTATGGATATTTTTAGACAGGGGGGTGTTATTCAGGAGGTGTTTTTCACATTTGATGATATCCTCACGCTTTGATATAACATCTGAGCCTATATAACTCGATACAAAGTGCGTATGTACAAAATATTTCCGCAATACTTGATTAATATCCTGAATCGTTAAGGAGTGATATTTTTTAAGATATAATTTACTCAAAGGGATGTCTTTATCTTTATCTTTGAATAAATGTCCGACGCCAGCGTGTTCACTTCGATTGGAAGAATCTTCATTGGAAAGGGTCAATATACCTTTTAAATACCCTTTCGCTAATGTTAATTGCGTATCGGTAATACCCGCGTGATATAATTCAACCAAGGTATCCATTATAATATTTAGTGCACCCTTCTGGTCTCCATGACTCAATACGCTTTTTTTTTCAACACTCGTAGATAGTATGAACACTCCTATGTCTCGAAACATATCAAGATCGATCGATATATTGTAGGTCAAGCCATTTTCCTCACGTAGTTTCACAAATAATATACTGCTCATATTACCAGCTAATATTATTTTTAAAATAGCTAATGCATATATATCGCTACCGTTGCGTCCGCATACTTTAAATCCACACGCAATATGAGTTTGTGCTAAGTTTCGGTTTTCAAAGTATCCACCATATGGACCTTCCGTCTGAACAATAAAACTGGTAGGATCTGTTCGCGCGCAGCGCTTTGTATTTTTACCCAATGTACTTTTGCGTATAAAGTGTGTTAAGTCTGTATAATTAATATTTGAACAAATTGAAACGACAATATTATCGGGAGTGTAGTGGGCGCGATAGAACGATAGCAGCTCATTGTTATTATATTTACGAATACCCTCGGGAGTCCCCCCTATGGGATGACTATACACCGTATTTTTATACAACAACTGATATATTTTCTCGTAATTATAGACACCTGTATTATCGTGCGCCCGCGAAATCTCCTCAATAACTATTTTCTTTTCTTTTTCTAACTCACTGGGATCTAATATAGAATTCTGTATAATATCGAAGAGGGTATTCAAACACACTTCTGTATTATCGCTATGAGTTTTTACTGATAAATACGTCATCTCATGTGATGTGAACGCGTTAATATACGAACCGTGTGAATCAAAAATAGTGGTAATATCGGAGGACGTCGGTAATGACGCCGTTCCCTTAAATAGAGCGTGTTCGATAAAATGCGCTCCACCGAATAATGTTTTAGGTTCATCCGCCGAACCAACTTTAATAAATATATTAATCGAGGACAACTGTGTGGTCGATTTTTGATATACAAACGTTAAACCATTGTCAAATATATGCGATCGGATTGGCATTATTATAGCGATATAATTTATTTCATATTTTATATGGAATATATTTATTAATTACACGGTGGGCGGACTCCACCACGTGTATAGTTTAAATAGTTATTAGCAATCATTTATGCTCGATCGTCGGACTATAGTGAGTGCGCTCATATATCGATGTCCGTCTATTGTGTTGGAACCTCGCTCGGCACTGTACCCATCATCTGTTTAAATAATCCAATAAGTATTTTGAGGTTGGTATTAATTTTCTCGCACGTTTCAACCATATCGACTGGTTCCCGAGATGAGGCTTCCGTGGCGGCTGACGTTTCGATGACCAGAGTGGTTTGTGGATGGAGGTCCCTGTCGATGGTATGTACAGTAGCTTCGCTATTGGTCATGGTGACTACAGCGTTCATCTCAGCAGATTCATCGCCGCTACCCTCCGCTGTGGGCGCGGTGTCGGTGGTATGTACAGTAGCTTCGCTATTGGTCATGGTGGCTACAGCGTTCATCTCAACAGATTCATCGCCGCCACCCTCCGCTGTGGGCGTGGCGTCGACGGTCTTCGAGCATATCCATACGGGCGATGTCTGCTTTTTAATAGTATAGAGACATGCTTCGAGGGCGTCGATCGCCGTTTTACGCGCGGGTTCGGTAGAGACGTCGTCGCCGATTGTCTGAAGCGCGGTCGCGACAAGTTCAGGAATCTTTCCCGCCTTGGTGACTCTCTCTCCGAGATAGCCCTCATGGGCCCCCTCCGGGAGGGAGGGGATCGCGGTCTGGAGCGTGCGCGCCTGCTCCCTCCACGTGGTGGAATCGACGTCGGTTGGTCGATTCCGTGCCTTGTCAATAAAAGCGTCCACAGCGTTCGTGAATTTCAGTAATTCTTCGTCTGCCTCCTCCGCGCCACCCCCAGTTAAAAGCTCAAGGTAATTACGAATCAGTGTTTTTCCATTTAGACTATGTACCGGAATATTTTCTCCAGTTAATGGGTGAGTGATTGTCGAATAATCCAAAGTGGTCATATATATATATTATAAAAATATAATAAATATAGTTTTGTAATATGACTCTTTACTCGAATATTTCATGCGCGCGTTGAATAATAAGTCTAAAATGGAAATAATCAGACGAATATAGTTTATCAATGGGGGATATTGTATTTTCAGTAGGCGCGCACGCGGCAGGGGTCCGTATATGTAAGAAATTCATATAATTATCGCGCGCGAGCGCTCGATCCCACTGTTTATCAGGTTTATTTGGAAAATGTAAGAGTCGTCCAAATTTATCACTACCCGACCAAGCATTGTGGCCCTTATGTAAACACCTAAACGGTACAGAATAAAAATCGATATCTGAAAACGAATTTCCACACATTAGTGTCTCGGTTGTACCCAAAGACCGATTGCATTTTGAGACAGCTGTCCTATATAACTTTAAACATTGTTTGGAATTAAATTTAAAATTGTCGTTGAATATGGCTGACGCTAAAATGCGAACGACGTGGGTTAGTTTATCCAACGAGCGCCTTTCCTTGGGAATCCATTTTCCTAATAATGATACAGGCTCTCCCTGCTCTAAGAGAATTATGTCTTTTTTCAAAGCTCGTGCCCACAGCTGGATTATGCTATTTCGTAAGCGCGCGCGACGGTTCGCGACAAAGGTTAATGGAGTGTGAACTTGGTCATTCCAGCATATTCTATACATATTGTTTAAATCTTGCCAATAGCCGATCGACGGTATTTCGGGCAGTAAATTTTCTACAGTACGGGGGAATAACTCATGTAATCTAATTATCATCCAATAAAAAATATCTTTCGATTTTTGCCCATGTTCTAACCTAACCGCCCGCTTCTGTATAGCTAAAATAAATAGATTTTCCAACATAGCATTAATATATTCGTCATCCATCCCCCAACTATCTCCAAGTAATGTGTCTAATTTAGTATATAGTAATCGTCTAGATACGTATTGTTTACTTTCTAAATATGTGCAAAAATCAATAAATAATTGACACGGGAGTGGTTTCTTGAATCTTGAATACATATATAATGTATACATATATATCTTTTATATAGCGACAATCTTATTTACTCCCAATGTAACCCGCTGGATAATCGTTTCCGGAGACTCTGCGCTAGATGGGTGTACTTCTTGAATAATGGCCAACATATCCTCCATACATTCTTCCTGTAAAATTACATAGGGTATTTGAGTTTGTTGTGAGATATGTGTTAAAATTTCAACACATGTCGACACTAGTGCGTTGCATACATACGCTTCATCTAATATATTCGCAGCATTAATTGTCGCACGGATGGTCTTCATTTGACGTATAATGATATAAATATCACACGATTAAGATCTCAAATTTTTAATGGAGTTCATTAACTTAGTTAAACGTAATAATTGTAGGAATATTGTTCACCTTCTTAGTACTAGGTATATATGTCACATTTAATACGGGTTCATGTGTATTATTGTACAGAGGCTCCAAATTATATAGAATAAATTTATCACCCTTCATGTATTTCTCTTTCGATCGTACACTGAGTCCCCGAGTTCGTACACATTGTCGTAGCAGAGTAATACTATTTTTCGGTGTGATATCACTGAGATATGTCCTGGCTTTACACGGTAAATAACACTCACTCAAAAGAGGTTTTAATAATTCTAATTTGCGAACTGTATCTAAATGAATTAAATCATTTCTAGAAAAGTAATGACCGTCGTCTAGACTGGCCAATCCAAAGAATGATAGTAGTGTTGCAATAAGATCATCTGAGGGAATAACTCTGAAAAGTTGATCTTTTCCCATACAATATAATAATATTAAAATTCAACCGAAAGTGTATTTCGCTTAATTAAAATTCTTGAGTAAATTTTTTTTGTAAAATGCGATGGTGTTGCTAATATAATTAAGTTGAACGCTATATTTTTTTTTGTCTAATAACAGGCCGCTATATATTTTTGATAACAAGTCGACAAACTCATTTATATATAGAACATTATGGGGCATAATGTTATTTATTTTGAACGATTCTAAGACACTTTTATGTATAATGAAATAGTTACCGAGCAGCTGTATAAGGGCGGCTGTATAATGATGCTCTGAAATAGTAAGTATGGTATCTAGGTTATTACAGAATGTAAACGCACCGGGATGGTGTCGCAGACCCCACATTATTGTATGTTTAACAGGCGACGCCATGTCTTTGACTACACTGTCCCCCGTGTGAAATGTCCGAATTTGAGTCGCGAAAAGAGTCGAAAATGAATTCAAATATCCCATATTTGGAATTGGGCAGTCCTTTATTTCGATCACAGGTAGTGAACTCTTCATTAGCGCTTTCCAATTTACATTCGCAAAAATAATATGCCCTTCTTTGTCCATTCCGCGCCGACCAGCTCGCCCTATCATTTGCATATAGTTACTATGTTCAAAGTGCACGTTATCACCGTATCCTAATATGCACGAACTCCTAAATGGCATATTAATCCCCATCGCCAAGCGGTCATCCGCGATTACAAATCCTAAATCTCCGTTTTGAGCCAATTTTTGTACAATTAAATTATACGCAAATGGTAATTCTTTTGTATAAATACCTATCCCACGCTTCAGACCCTGCATAAAAAAATTGGTATACGACATATCGATATCCAGTTTCTTTTTTATAGTGCGCTTAATATCGCGAATTGCTTCTTCGGACATAGGTCCCTTTTGGTTCAATGAAAATTCCGGATGTTTTTTAAAAATATCAATGTATTTGAGGGAACAATTTAAACGCACGCTAGTTATTTCAGTTTCAATATTAATGGTCTGTACGGTCTTAATTTTATCACTATGGTCCGAGTTATGAATCAACCGTAATTGATTAACGAGTCTATTTATATAACTCGATTGGAATGATTTGTCCAACGTGTCTCTATATTTTTTAATTTTATCAGCCAGGGTTATACGCGTAGTCGCCTTTGTAGTTTCGAGACTTTCTTTGAATCTCTCCATATCTAATAGGAATCTCTTATATTGACTTTGTTTGTACTGTAGATTCTCATAATAATACGGATAATTCAATGATTCCAACTTTTCTAAATAAGAGATTAATTTTTTAAATATTTCCACACAATTCGCGGGATTTTCTTGAAATACAATACATGGGATTTTGTTATTATTCTTTAGTTCATTAAACAAATTATATAAATTAACCTCTTTATCATTAAGACTCGTATCTATATAAAATTTATGTAATAATTGCTCGACCCTAAGGGGGTCGATATCTTTACACTCAACTAGCTTTTTCTTCAAGAGGCCTTCATATTCGCGCGCGTTGTCCAGTGAGAGCCGCTTATTCTCCTCAGAGAACACCTGCGCAATATGCAGCGAACTCATTTCTTTTGGAAAGATTGCCGCCAACTCATCGTATAACGAGATACAATCGACGGGCGTAAATGGAATATTTTTATTGAGAAATTCATTATTAATATCGTCGATGTGGAGACAACTTAGAGGATTCAGTGTAATTAACTCGTTATGTATAAATAGATGCCTCTGTAAATTTATAAAGCGTACAGTATATGATATTAATTTTACAGGCGTATAGCCCACACCTTCGAGCCACAATACTACCTTGTGGGGCTCACGGATGGTCGCAGATAAAGCTAATAGTTGGATACCCGAAAACATTTGAATAATATTCACATATGACGGCCCTAACGTCGTATGGTTTAGATTGTGAATTTCATCGACAATTATAATATCAAAGGATGCCTTTACTTTGGGTAAATAATCCAACATTGCTCCCGGGGTTGCGACGGTTATCCGACCGCTTCCTTCGTAAAAAAGGTTATGACTGATTAACGTGGGCTGAGATACAAACTTAGAAAATAGTCCTCCAACTTGTAAGACCAATGCTTCAGTCGGGACGATAAATAGAACCTTCTTATTAAGAAGTGCGGGATATAATCCGAGCCACGTCTTACCACACGAAGTTGGCGCCTCCACAAGCACATTCTCGCCGCGACGTAATGCCGCCATCGTGTCTAACTGCCATGGGTCTAGCTTTTTTGTATACGTATTGTAAAAATCTAATGGGATGAGCTGATTGGATAATTTTTCAAATTGAAGGCGCTTATAGTTTATTTGTTTCATGTACAGGTTGGCCTTCTTAATTGTAGACGTCTCTTTTTTTGTATATTTAATTTCGGTATTGGTGATAATTTGCAAGTACATATTTACAATATAATCGTGCAAGTTGTGTCTGAGCGCTATTCGTAAAATTTTTAATTTCATCCGAGTTTTACCAATCTCCGTCGTAAAATTATTAATTTCGGCAAGAATATTAGGAGTAAGCGTCTTGAAATTTTTAAAATAGCGTAATCTTTCTAAATCCGCGTCAATCTTTTTTTTGGACATATCCTGGATGTTTAAGGTGATGATCTGTTGGCGTTTTTTTGATAGTTTAATATGCGTTTTTTTGTAATTATCAACTAATATGTTTATATCCAATTTTTCAGACATGGAAAGATCGCGCATAATTAATTCTATCTCGGTACGCGTATATCCATTTGTTTGAGACGACCACATTAATTATAGTAGTTATGAAGTATTAAGATACTTTATTTCTATTTAAAACGTTTTACTCTTTAACTATCTAATGTACGTATTGCTATTTGGATTGTTTTGTTGCTCGCTCGTCTATTTTAATTATATTACCGTCTTATCCTACGCCGCACTGGCATATACGAAATTATACACGTATTACTATAAGGATAATTATCAAATTGTCTCGACGATACCACTGCCGTCTCGTACAGTGTATTTAATCAAATTATTAGATAAAAAATTTATCTCTCACAGTCCGATTGTTGATATATCGAAATATAAAACCTTTATTAAGACAATCTCAATACCCAAAACCCCAGATGATATCCTCGACGCCGAACTAACATTGGCTAACGGAAACTCCCTCGATATACTCCCTCATATACAATTATTATGTGGCCCATTTATAGACCAATTAACAGCCGAACATACACCGTGGATATTCGAGTATTTAAATAAAACACTACCCATTGCGTGCATAACTAAAATAGAAATAACGTTTGTTAATACAGCGGTTATTACATTAACTTAAGGATTTATACCGGATAATATGTAAATGGATACCTCCCCTAAAACATCATCCGGAACTCACGCGTTAAATAGTGAGTGGATCATATGGTATCACAGTTCATCCGATAAAAACTGGACATTGGATAGTTATAAAAGTATTTTATGTTTATCAACTATAGAGGACCTCCTCGCGCTCAATAATAGTTGGGCGGAGTGCCTTCCGTCCGTAACTGAAGGTATGTATTTTATAATGCGGAAATTATCAGAGAATACATTTATTGAACCCCGATGGGAGGATGTTCATAATAAACGGGGAGGGTATTGGTCGTTTAAAATAGAGAATAATGTCGCAGTAAAAAGCTGGGATGTATTGTCGAAGTTTTTAATTGGCGAAACATTATGTGATAATCACTCTATTATAAATGGCATTTCGATTTCACCCAAAAAGCAATTTTGTATTATCAAGATTTGGAATAACGACGCCGAGTGCAGAGATGTAGCATTATTGTCGGACGAAATAAAAACGGTATTTAACATCCACGAGGTGAAATATAGTTCACATATTACCAATATAAAGCGCGATTCGTCGAAAATTAAGCGACATCATAATCGCCAGCGCAATTCTCACCGAGGGAAGCGTGGATTTACGCTCTTATAAATTGCCGCTAGCATAAATTGCCACCCATGAGCGAGCTTCCGTAGTAAATAATGTTTTATTATGAATATACTGTTTAGCGATGTCTGGTTCGAGTGGGTCGTCTGGATTAGGGTCATTTAATAGTGAGCATATCGAAATAAGTACTTTACTAACTGTTAGCGCGGGGGACCATTTATCCTTTAATATATCGAGGCATATATTGCCGACACTATTTATATTTGGATGGTATACTTTTGTTGTAAAATTAATTTTCGGCGGCCGAAACGGATAGTCCGTGGGAAATAATATACTAAGATTAAATATGCCCCCGTGATACGGCGTATCGGCTGGTCCAAATATTTGAGCGGTCCATTTGTAAATATTACCCTTTTCAGATTGTGCTGCGCAGTTCGACGGTGGATCCCTCGTTAACTCCGCTAATTCTTTCTTAAGTCTACCAATCGCGGCCATTTTTATTACAACTGAATATAATATATAAAACCAAATTTTTATATATTAGCTCTTTTATGAATGACCACGAATGCGGAGGCGTCAATAAGTTTATATTAAAACGTATCTATTTATATATATAAATGGAAAATTCAAGTACACGAACCGATAATTCACGCGAGCGCTTAGAGTATGAGAAAATATTCTTAAACCGTTCTAAAATGTATCGAGACAAGGGCATGAAAGTTGAAGAGGGGATGCGCGCCGAGATTACTCTAAAATTACAAAATCTACTTGGGGGGCGATATACTTTAGATAAAGACGACTATATTATTTTAATCGATAAATTTAAGTTGGACAAGCCCTCGTTAGATAAGCATGTTATCGCAGAGCTCGTTAAATTTCTGAATATTCAGGAACAATATAAAGAAAAGCCGAAG
>TARA_B110000211_G_scaffold130937_1_pt1 | contig 15559 bp, 13 predicted proteins | sample TARA_B110000211 | Tara Oceans TARA_B110000211 (sample SAMEA4397516) | marine metagenome | biome: Polar Biome; feature: [DCM] deep chlorophyll maximum layer (ENVO:01000326); material: water (ENVO:00002006), including particulate matter (ENVO:01000060) such as... | depth 30 m
AATTGAAGGAGTAAACAGCTCCCCAATACTGAATTTGGTTGGAGGGTATATTGTATTCTCGACTTAACTCGCAAGAGGATTTATCACTTAAGTATCTTTTGGCGATGATTGTTTTAAGTTTTCTACTATATTTGGACATAAAGTCCCCCAAAGTTATTTGTCTAACTATTGGGGGTCACTTCATACTCTTAGCACCCCTTAGTTTTTAAATTTAAAGCCTACCCATCATAATCTGAACCAGCTTTTCAGCCATAGACTCCGTTATCGATAATTTCACGTGATTAATATTCTCTGAAGAGCAGCTTGGGCACTTTTCTACTGGTGCATCCATAATACAATCACTATTAGGGGCAATTACTTTACGCCATCTACATTGCTCACATCGATAGGCCCATGGTTGTGGTTTAACAGCCATATTGTCGTGCCTCCAGGCACCTTACTAGCGTTGCACATGCAACATTACAGGTTATAGGAGGCGTGCGACAGGTTGTGTCGGGGAGAGAATGAAAAACTAGAGCTCTGGCAGTCACTCACTAATTTTGGCATGAGCACATAGAAAAACGAAAGATCAAATGGCTTAAGCATCTTCAGTAGTTGCCAGATAACATCTAAAATAATACATTCTGGTAAAGGTTAGATTTTTAAACTAGACCCACGTAAGATGAAGGAAACTTTTTTATCTAATTTTCACAATAGATTGCTTGACTACCTTACCTGTTTTAACGTTTAAATAGCCAAGCAGCATAATCCTGTCAATAACACCACTAGCGCTGGTACTACTACTGTGTTTAAGATGTAGCTGTGTATCGAATTCATCCTCCTCTGCAACAGACTGTAATTCATACATGGGGAAAGCAAGCCTAAAGCGCGAAAATAGAATATCAAATAACTGAATAAGACTAGTAGTATCAGGATTAGTATTATTCACAACCTCATTCTTTGTGTAATCCCACAAGTTTCCAATATTCTTTTCTTGGATACCACAAGCTATTAATCCACTAAGTGTCGTAGTCTTAAATATGCCACTTAGAGATTCTTTTGTTACATCAGTTAAATCATTATAAATAGCTTGTATTTTGATATCATCAGAGAAGTTATCGCGATACCAGTTAGCTTTTTTATCAGTAGTATCCAAGCGCTTCTTAACACAATTTATTTCTTGAGTTAGTTTATTAACTTCTACTTCTTTTATCTCAAGCGACTGTTTCAAGATCTTTACTTGTAAACCTAACTCTTGCATTTTACCTGCATTATTTGAAAGCTCCTTATCTTTACCCAATATCTGATCCAGCAAGTCCTTAATTCGCTTCAACATCTCATCCTTTTCCTTATTAAGCGCCATATTCTTCTCTTCTAGCGCATGCTTCTCCTGAAGAAAAGCATCATCCATAACATCTAACCCCATATCACTATTCACCTCTGCTTGAGCATTGTTAACTTTTATTAAGTCAGAGCACAGTGATGTAATTTTATTGATAATGACTGGATCGTCGAGTAATTTTAAAAGCTTATCAACAGTCATGTTATTTACCGCCCTTCATATCGTTTGCTTTACGTTGAATTGCTCGTGTTTGTTTTCTATAAAAACTTTGAATATTATTGTCAGTAGGTTCCTGAGCAACTTCAAGCTCTTCAATTGGCAATCCAGTCTCTAGGAATGGCAGAGGTCTATCAATTTTTTCTTTTAAATCAGGGAAAGTAATTAAATGATTTTTTCCAGATAACTGATCAAAGATTAAGTGTCTAATATCGTCTTCTGGTGTCATAAATTTTTCGGCCACACTGATTTCTGGGTCAATTTCAAAACCCTCTCTATCAGTTATAACCACAAAAGAAAGTTGTTCACCAGGTTCATATTCAACCTTTTGTTTAAATAACTGCCAAAAATCATAGGTAGGGAAATAAGAATCACCATTTATTTTGATAATCTCAAGTTCGCCATTGATAATACGATGAACGCAGACTGTATCCTTTATAGATTGAATAAAATAATCACTCATTAGTCTACCCTTTCAAATCCATTACTTTATCTTCAATTTGTTCTATCGATAATTCTGGCTCTAACTTATGATAAGCAGAAACAAGCGCATCACCGTGCTTATCACTCTCATCAATACTGAGCTCATCTTTCAAGTAGACGCCATATTTATCCGTACTTAAGTTATTCTCTTTATAAGCTTTAATAGTGCCTACAATTTGCTCTGCAGTCAGTTCTTGCTTAGTAACCTCAGCCATAAATGCCGGAGTAACAGCGCTATCTAACTTCTCATTTATACCTTTCAAAGTAATAGATGCCCCGATAGCAGAACGTGCTAACAACTCTTTTTCATCAAGTTTCTCAAACTTTTCTTTATCCAAAGGCACGTCAACCCTAAGATGGTTGATGTAATCATTGATTGAATCGAAATCCTCAGGTTTCTTTCCACTCAAGATAGCTTTTTCACCTAACTCATCTAAGTTCTCTTGTGGTTGCAAAACCCCCAGTAACATACCCACTGATTTGATTGCCTGACTCACTTTTCCCGCTAGCTCTACACCCAAGCCAACAATTGAGTTTGCCGTATTTACTACTGCACTACCAATAGATGAAGCAACACTGCTAATAGTGCTAACGACACTACTAACAAAGCTACTTATACCACTAAGTAATCCCATAATTTTCTCCAGCGTTAATTATTTTTTAAATTTTTACTAAATGCATGCATCAAATTTAAGCTTATTCTTTCTTTTGGATTTTCTTTAAGTGCTAATAGGTATTTATCCAAGCGAATTTTTAAGTGGTTTTTATCGGACTCTTCACCTTTTATGTAGCAGGCAGTTACAATAAAATCGATTAAAAACTCCATTGTATTAGCCTGTAGATAATTAATTAAACCACTATTTGCGGTTCTCTCTTGCACTGAGGTAAACCAGCATTGGGCAAGATTCACATCTAAAAATTGATGAACAATCTCGTTGGACGGTGTTGTATCAAAAAACTCTAACCCCTGAATTAAACCTCGCTTATAGTTCTCGCCATAGTAACTCAGAGCAAGCTCTCGAATATCAGCAGGGCTAACATCGTCTTCATTAGTCGTACTTACCAACTCTTTAATTTGAACCTGTAATGGTTTATTGATACCCGTGGTCGATAAAATAACACGGCCTGGCTCAAGGTTAGATAAGAAGTCTTTCTGCTCATCAGTAAGTGCCATTGTATTACCCACAGCCTCTTTGTCATCTTTTGCAAAAAGCTTGTGAATAATTTTTGTATTCGTGTTCTTAAGTACTTCTGGGGTCAGTTTGTTGGGTATTTGATCTACTATTACAAGTGCTTCCCCGTACTTGCGTACTTCCGCCAGCATATCTGCAAAGGCTTCAACCCCTTGCTTTTTATTTTGACTATCACCTGCTTCATACTTCGACAATAATCTGTGCGCTTCTTCAATAAGTGTAATGTGCTTAAACTTCTCACCACGCGCCCTAAACTCTTCATAGTTTGCTCTAATAGCTTCATTTAGATTGGTTAAAATAAAGCCCATAATCAATGATTTCTCACTAGGGTTTCGGATTTCTTCAAGCTCTAGGATTACATTCTTAGTCGCCAACTCTTTAAAGTCGATGGAGCGAGCAGTATTAAGCATCAATCCTTTTGCTCCAATCAATAACCCCTGCAGTCGGGCTTTGATAGAGCCGATATAGTCTTGTTTTAACCTATCATCAAACCCTTGATCACCAACAACTTTTTCGGTTATTTTAATAAGATCGCTTAATGTCGGAAATGCGTATACACCATCGGCAAACGGATTTATATGTTTACTATTTTTTGAGGTCGCAATGTTCCATCCTTTTTCTTCATAACACTCATAGATGGCCGCCTCAATTAGTTGAGGTATCGCAGCCTCCATATCAAATGCTGATTCTATACTCGCCTTAATCATATCTACACGTGAGGTAATATTTTCGTGAGGGAAAAACTCAAATGGGTTCAATCTAAAAGGCGCAACACTATCATTACCTAAAGTAAAAATTAGAATATCTTTATTTTTTTTAGTCAGAACGCGATACTCAGTTTTAGCAGGCTCAATGACTAAGAAAGGCATCTTTGCAGATTCTAAAATTCTCTGGCATGTTGTTGTTTTACCGCTACCGGTAACTCCTGCTATAAAAGTATGCTTATCAAGATCATTTTTATCAATATGAACATCAATACTGAGTGGGAGGCCGCTTTTAACTAAATTCCCTAAAAATAATTGATTCTCAAATTTTGTTTTTTGGTTCATATTCAGACCAAATTCAACTTCTTCTTTAAGAGTTAATCCAACAACTTCTTTTTGTGGTAGTCCAGCAACAACACTTAACTCCTTAGTGGAAAGCCAGTTACCTAGCAAATCACCTGATGTACTCTTAGAAAGCAAGATATTAAGTTGCTCTTCATTATTGCCAACCGCTTCAATCCGCTTTTTAGGGGTATTTTTAAGTACTGGAAATTGAAAATTTTGAATAGATTGAATTTCTTGAATGTCATTAACCTGATGAAATGTTAACGGCGACTTATTTGTTTCCCCACCCGTAAATAGAGCTCGTGCCGTATTGCCAAGCTTCAAAACAGCACCTGTAGAATTTGAGAAAAGATAGATGTTGGAAAGGTATAAGCCCTTATTCTTACCATACTGAAGTCTCTTTAAGAGAACTTCATCTATATAAGTAAGCCATTCTTGTACATTTTTATCGGTAAATTCACGGGTATTGCTGCTTGAACTTCCTTTTTGCTCAGAAGTACTGCTTCCGTGATTACTACCTTCTACTTCAGAAAAAGAATTACCCTTAGTTTCAGCCGTAGATCCTGTTCTATGCTTTGTATGATCAGCTACTGCAGCACTATGACTTGTCTGGCTTTTATCTTTTGATGTGGTTGTACCATCAGTAATAGAAACCGACTTCCCTGTATTAGTAGATATATTTAAACTATCACTTGTACCCGTTGTTTTAGAGCTATTTGTTCCTTCACTTGTCCCATTTGTATGAGATTTATTTTCACTAGTTTGAATACTATTTTTTGAAAGTGGTGCTAGCTTGTCATAAATTGTATGCAGGTTATTTTCAATATTTGTTATTTCAGGAAGTGACAGTGGATCTGCGACTATAGCTAAACAAAAATCGTCACCACTCATTACATCAACTAAGCGGTCAACGCCTTGAAACTCTTCATTTTCTTCATTAACGCTTGGTACACCAACTAATTTCCCAACGTTTTTATAGTTAGTTAGTGCATTCTTTACTGCCATGCGCTGTTTTTTTTCTAACGCTTCAACAACACTGCCTCTAAAATTACCTTCAATAGCAGGCTTTAAAATAATTCGTCCGATGTCATCCACATCAAGCGCTAAATCTTTTTCATATTGCTTATCTTTTGCTATACCAAAATAGAACGATATGCCTTCTTTATTGCCGACTAGCAAATAAATAAACATGATTCCTTCAACATTTAATGAGTTCAAAACATTTTCAAACGCCTCCTTACGCGGAGAATCATCATCAAATGTAAGCTCTTTAATGTGATAAAGTGAAAACTCATAGTCTGATAAGGTTTCATTTTTTTGTAACGCTGGTGCAATCGCCGTTTGTGAATCTATATTTTTAAGCAGTTCAATTAATGATTTTTTCATTTTATTCTCTTGTTAATACAGTTTAAGCACTATTTTTTGGTAATGATAAATCCATTACCGCATCTTCAGCCTGCTCTTCGCTTAAACTAGGATCTGCCTTCCGATATGCATCCACAAGAACTTCACCATGGGTATCTAACTCATCGACATGCAATGTTTTGGTCACATATTTCACATAATCGTCAAGGTTTAACCCGCTATCTGAGTACGCTTTTACCACCTCAACAATTACATTAGCATCGATATCAAGTTGACTAACTGTTTTAATAAACGGTAAATCTAACTCTATCCCTAAGAATTCATTAGCACCCTTAATAAGTATTGAGGCTCCAATTGTTTGGCGTGCAGCAACATCAACAGCATCTTTACTCAATGTGCTGCTGTCCACCTTCACATCATTTTTAAGGTAATTTATATACTGATTAATTTCATCAAAGTCTTCTGGCTTTTTATCGGCACTCATCGCCTTAGCCCCTAAGTTTTCTGCACTATCGTTTGGGCTAATAATATTGAGTACTGTAGCAACGGTTTCAACTGTTTTAATGACTTGAGGTAAGTACTTAGCTGCGACATCCAATAACATTGGGGCATACTTAGCAATCGCAGGACCGATAGTCGCAGCTACTTTAGTAATTGCCGCTATAATAGATGGTATTGAGGTAAATATAGGTAACATGATTATTCCTTTAAAATTTTATGTTAATTCAATTGATTGAATTTCATTTAAATAAGTATCGTTTTCAATACCAGACTCATTTGCCACGACATACTCTATTTTTGTCGGCGAAACGACTCTCATATAGACCATTGCTTCATCATCTTTCATATCAAGTTTAACTGCACTTTTCTTAACAGCACTATCTGCTACAGACATATCACCCGTGCTTGCACTGGGTTGATCTGTATAAAAGAACTCAAATTTTTCATAGCCTGCATCAATAAATTCAATCCATTTATTAAATGGTATTTCTCTATCAATGATGGTTTTAAATTTATTTTTACGATTTTCACCAATATAAAACTTAAATCGTATATCGTCTGCTTCCACATTATGATCAACCACTTTAATGCGACCACCTTCACGTGATTCGATTAAACCAAAAGCAACGCCTGTTTTACCTGTTGGCTTTTCTACATCTTCGCTATCTGCACCTAGAGGGGGATATAACTTAAAGCAACCGTCTATTTGAGAGCTTTCCATTTGCTCATGCTGAATAAAAATTTGCTTCTCAAAGATATCTTTAACAAAGTGAGATTTACTTGAATTTCCTGCCAAGAATATTTCAATACCATTAATATCCTGTAATGATATTTTGCTATTGCTAAAAGCCAGACGTAATGCGTTAAAGAAGTTGATAACGCCACGCTCAATGCGTTGATACAATATTGTATTTAATTCATCTTCATCTACATCAAGCTCAAAAGCGGTATGAACAACAGCATTCACATCAGTTAAATTAATCGATATCGCTCCCTGTGATAAATCAATACTCGAATCCGCATCTCCTTCCCAAAAGGGGCGTAATGTTTCACACAACGTCTTAGTATTTATCTTTGCTTCTTGAGATGAATTAAATAGCTGCTCACTGCCAGCGAAAGAGTCTTTTTCTGGGTGCTTTTCAAATTGAATACCCTTGCTAAGTAATATTTCTTTATTTTTTTTAAATATTTCAAAAGCGAGTAATTCTAGTAAATTTTCACCACCTAAAAACTTATCACCGCCCGCACCAAAATGTTCAATAACATAATCAAAACGGCGTTCTTTTTTTCCATTAGCTTCCCTAAAGATGCCAAAGTCAAAATCTGTCGTACCTCCACCAAAATCAAAAACACTATAAAAAATTCTTTCATCATCACAAGGATCAAAATCAAACGCTTGTAACGCAACCAGTGCATAAGCAGCAGGCTCGCTTGCACCTTTAGTAACCGTTAACCGTGATAAAGCTTCTTCACCCAGTTCCGGGGGTAGCGATTTTTGCAACCCCTTTTCAAAGCTCTCAATTATTTTGTCACGAATAGGCATTTCATATGTAACAGGAAAGGAAAGAATATAGTCTAGATAAATACCATTATTTTGATTATTAATGTACAAACCCAAATAATATGCATAGATTTCTATGGGATTAAAATCACCTTCAGCAATATCCAAAAAAGGAGGCAAATCGATCACCTTACCCTGTTTTCCAACAATTTTTAACTTTCTGTTCTTGTCACCTGCCCACTGTTTTATTTCATCTAAAAAGGTATTAAATTGACTAGATTCAGCGCCGTGCATCGCATTTTGAGCAGTATGTGAAATAGTAACGTCTTGCCAGCGAGTAAAGGGTTTGTTTGGTTTTTCGTTATAACTATTAATAAACTTATCTAGGTCGTTAAACTCCATAATGGTTGGATTTTCATAATGAAACGCCGCAACCGCTTTGCTTAAATCACCCGTTCCAATACGCATAGGGTGTATATTAACGTTATCTTTTTGGTAGACCACTACTGTGCTCCTTGTACCAAAATCAATAGCAACTACGCCATCATTAATACTGGAGGTGGGATCGCGAGCAACTAAATTTTCTGCCAGGGGGATTATATTATTTTTGTCGTCAACTTTATCGGATGGCCATAGTGACCAATGCCCTTGGTCAGTATCTTGTAACATTTTATGATGATAAGGAGCGATATCTGCACGAATTTTGTCTTCGTTTAATAGAGAGTCTACAACATAGTCATTAACGATTAAGTTATATTGTTTTTGTAGTAGTTCCTCCCCAGCCTCTACTTGGTTTATAAAGCTGTCTTTAACCTCCACATGAAAAATAGTTAATAAAGTGCTATACCCAACGCTATCCCCTAGGCTATATGGTGTTAACCCTTTTTTTAAAAATTCGATAAACAAAGCTTTTTCTGTTAGATCAGTATTAGAAAACTCTAAGAAAGGAATGGAAACCCCAGTAGCAGCATCTCTTAATTGACCCTCATCACAATCAAACGCTTGAACGGTATCTGCCTTAGCATAAAGCGTATAATCAAAGCGAAAAAATCTACCCTTTGAAGTTTGGAAATATGAATTCGTTACCCCGGGTAACTGTGTTATAAACCTTAATTGACGCAGACTGGGGATTTTCCATTGATTAAAAGGGTCGTTTAACTTTTTATTAATGAACTCTTCAACCTCAGGTAACGGAGTATTTGAATTGAAGTTTGAATGTAAATTATCTTCATTTTTCTGCCCTTCATTGCATAAGGGTCGTAAATCTTGTAACAGCCAACACCCGTTTGCTCTTTTATCAAAGTAAATTTCATCAATTAATTTGACCCAACGCTTACTACCAATTAAGTTTATTACTTTTTGATATTCAGATGTAAGTAAATCAAAAAAAAGCCCACCTTTTTTATCGGTTTTTTTATCTAAAAAAATCGAAATATCTTCAGCTATAAATTTATCGCAAACCTTATCAAAATCTAGTTTAAATCCTGGTTTAGAGTTTGCTACATTCCATTCTGAAACTAGCTTTGTATTCATTATGAATCCTTTTAAATTATATCGATCTATTCTATTTTATAGATTTTTTATTAAAATTTTATGTTTAATAGATTATCAGTCGTGTACAAACTGAACCTGAAATTAAGTAAGCGACAACAAACCTTATGTAATAAATCTGTATTTTCGCTACCCACTTCGGGTCCTATTATTTTAAATAAATTATTTTACTAACCAATTTTTAGATCTAGTTATGTATGTATAGTTATATTAATTTATTGAATTATATTTCTTTCACGCGACAAGCTATGTCGCAGCAGCATACATCCCTTGAATTCTCTCAAGGTTTTCTTTAATTTCTTCAACCCATTCCTTTGGTTCGTGCACATGAATATTGCTATTCAGGCTATAGATCCACCAAAGGGTTTCTTGATTATTCGGGACTTTCGCAGTAATTCTCTGCCAATCGCTATTAGAAATGGGTTCTAAGATTTGCTGTTCACTAAGCTTGGTTTCACTTAATACACTAGCGGTATAAGGACTAACATCTGCGACGAGGGTTATTTCGTTGTCTGTTAAACCGCCTTCGTTATTATTTTCATCAAAAGCCCAACCTACTGCACTCGAGCTCATGTAATCGCTAATTATTTTTTCATCAAACTGGTTACAAGGTTGATCAAGAATTTCAATTTCCTGAATTCGATGAAGAGCCAATATCATTAGATTTTTATAATCATTAATGGTCACGATCAAGTAATTTGCACTATGGCGTGAGACTAACCCTTGAGGGTGTAGTCGCCATGTTTTAAGTTCACCTTCTGGCTTACGGTAGGTAACTGAAAGTTGTTTCTTTTCCAGTAGGGCTTCTGTAGTTAAACGCCAGATATCTTCTGTAATTTCTGCTGGCATTAAAGCTTTACCATTAGGAATGGCTCTTATTCGACTCTTCCAGTTAGCAAGCGAATTCTTACCGTGGCTTTCGATGAATTTTTCCGCGGCTTCAAATTTGGTGCGTAATTTATCTAGCACAACTTGTGGCAAGGTATTTTTTAAATGTTCTTGTGCTATATTCAGTGATAGAGCCGTTGTCATATCGAAATTAGAAAGTTCTAATGTTCTTGTCTCATCTAGAAGCCAGCGATTTCCATTAGTGCCAGGCTCATCGCGTATTGGGAATATAACTGATATTTTATCTTTCAGGTCACGCTGCAGTGTACGAACGGATATATCATAACCATCTTCTTTCAACATTTGCTGTATTGTTGAGATGGCAAATTGGCGACGAGGGTGAGCAGCAAATAACTTATAAACTGCGACATAGCGCAATGCTGTATCTTGAGATTTTGACACGTTATTCCATTAACGGCCCCTAATTCTAGAGGCGTTCCTTTAGGTTTTTTTCTGGATAGTTTATGAGCTATTGGCTGACAGCAAGGTGGTTATTAATTAACCAAATCATTGTATTCGATTCACAAAGTATCGGATTATTAATAAAATTAATAATCATCCAAGTTTTATCAAATTCTGCCATATTTATAGCAACTATAATACTAGCGGCTGACTTTTAATTAGTATTTAATCAATACAGGTCATTTCTATCTAGCTAGCCATCTTTATTGAGCCGTTTAGAAATTCAGTCATCATACTTAAATCAATACCCTTAGCCTCCATAAGCTCGGAGACTTCATTCAGGTCTTGTTGATGATTTAGATCTATGGCGAGTGCAATATTGGCCAGCATGGCTTCTCCTTCATTACGGCTTAGCCGACGAAGATTCTGCACAGCTTGCTCCTTGCTCATTGCTCCAAGTACTTCCGCTGGATTTTTATTAGGCTTATCTGAAAGAGAACTTGGAGATTCTACCGCTACTGGTTTCTTACCTTTCTTAATTACTCTGGAATTTGGATCATTCATAACTACATCTGTGATCATTTTAGATTTATTAGTTAATTGAGCTATGCCTTCATTCGCAGCTTCTGCCGATAATATAGGTGCACTGCCACTGGCGGTATTAACGGCCTGTGTTAATTTATTTTCTGTGTAAACTGGCTTTAAGCTGTGCACATAATCTGCTGTATTGGGTAGCATGTAGTTTAGGTGTTTTATTATTTCGTCTTTGATGATTTGGCTATCTTTCCCGGTAATATATTGCATATTTTTATTCGTTTTTTTCATATGCTCGAATATTTTTGACGCTAACTTTTTACGCTGTGGTTTCAAGCTACTTATGCTGTTTTCTTTTATAATCAATAGCTCTTCTTTTTCAGCGTATTGTTCAATGTTCGTACGTACTGTTTTGATACATGCATCTTTCAAATTATCAATATACTGAGCCTTCAACTGAACATTATTTATATGCTTTGTTACAACAATTACTGACTGCCGCTTAAGCTGAGCTGCTTTAAGTGCGCAACGCAAGTCTCCCATAAAATTATCCCCCGCTTTTCTGTCTGACGGAGTACTGGAGGTATAGAAAGGCTTGTCTAATCCATCAACATATACTTTTAAATGATTATTGCTGCATTTCCCATAACTGAAGGCGATACTGGTCCCTAACTCTTTAGCAATCCTCTTTATGATATCTCTTTGGTACTTGCTGTAGCTGCTAGCTTTTTTCATAAAGATTTTCCTTTGTCCATATTGATCTACTGGCATTACCTATTAGCGACTAGAGGTTATTAAGTATTTCTCTATATCGTATTGGCAATGAATGTAAGTAGTTAGTATGAATCAGGCCTGCGACAAACCGTGTCGCAGTTATTTTTTGAAAATAGGTATGCTTTGATATTGATAAGCACAGGCATGCTTATCCGTCATGCACAGCTTGGCCAGTTCAACTGCAGAATTCTGCGTTACCAGCTAAATTACGAACAAGTAAGGCTTAAATAAACGACAAGAACTAAATTGAGTATTACAGATGGGTAACGACTACTGACCTTGATTAAATATAGCTTTCTAACGACTATCTCACAAAGTCAGCATCAACAGATTTTTATACCTTCCACTCCAAATATATTGACCACTACAGCCATCAGAGTTGCCCTGGCTTATGGACCCACCATACAGCCGATGGAGAATAAATTATTTGATACTTTCTTCCTTAACTCTTTCCGCTAGGTCCCCTATCTCACAATCAAAATATGTACATAGCGAATCCAATACTTCTGTCGTTGTGCCGTAGCCAACTTTATTGGCAATTTTAGACAGTGTTGTTCTATGAATCCCTGACTGCTCAGCGACTTCTTCTAATGTAATTCGGCGATTTTCTTTGAAAGCCTTATCTGCAATCAGCTCTTTTAAACGAAATCTAATCATTTAGTAATCCTCTTAATATCTACTATTGTCGCCTTTTATCATCAAAGAATGCAATTTATCTTCTTTTATAGTTGACAGGCATCCTTAAATGGCTATATTTGTAGATATATATCTACAAATGAGGATAAATATATATGAGTACTTACATCACTGTTAACGAATTAGCCGAGCGTTTGCACTACAACCCACGCTATATAAACCAATCTCTTAAAGATTCTGTTCTTTTTGAAGGTAAGCATTACATCCGCCCTTTTGGTGGACGCAAGGTGCTTTATATCTGGGAGGCAATTGAAGAAGAGATGTCACGTTATAGCCGTATCGCCAATGGCGCTATTCCAATGAGTAATGGAGGTCACTGTTATGGGTAGCATTCGTTCAAGAGGCGAAAGTGGAAATTTATTTTTTGATTTTCGCTATGAAGGTAAAAGGTGTCGTGAACAGACGCTGTTAACTGATACCGCTACAAACCGTAAAAAATTAGAAAGAGTTTTAAAACAAATAGAACGTGAAATTGCTGCCGGGATATTTGATTACCTCTCTTACTTTCCTAACAGTAAAACTTATATAAAAGCTGAGATAGACAAAAACAAAGGAGGAGCTGAAAAAACCGAAGAAAGCACAACACCGTTATTTATAGACTTTTGCTGGCAGTGGTACGACGAAAATGCCATTCGCTGGAAAGAGTCATACACCAAGGTGATGTTATGCAATTTGAATAAGTACCTGATCCCCGTGTTCGGAGATCAGGCAGTTGGTAGCATCACTAGAGCAAGTATTCTTCAGTTTCGGGCCTCCCTCGCCAAAGTTCAGCCCGAAGCTAAAACCAATCCACTCTCAAACGATAGGATCAATCATATTATGACGCCCTTACGTATGATTTTTGAAGAAGCAACCGAACGGTTTGAATTTAACACTCCGTTCAGAAATGTTAAACCTTTAAAGGTACAAACCACTGACGTTGAACCTTTTTCTCTCGAAGAGGTTCAGTTGATTATTTCTAAAGTACGCCCTGATTTTAGGGACTACTTTTTAATCAGGTTCTTTACTGGAATGAGAACCGGTGAGGTCGATGGGTTGCAATGGAAGTATGTCGATATTAATAAACGACAAATTCTAATTCGTGAAACAGTTGTTCAAGGAAAGGTTAGCAGCACTAAAAACTTAGGTTCTAAGCGGATTATCGAAATGTCTGCTCCTGTGATCGAAGCATTCAAGCGCTTGCAACAGAATGCGCTGCCTAACGATAAGTTTGTATTTACTAACAAAGTTGGCAAGCCATTAGAGCACCGCAATGTAACACAAAGAATCTGGTACCCACTACTAGACCAATTAGGTTTGAATCGTAGAAATCCTTATCAAACTCGTCACTCTGCCGCCACCTTATGGTTAGCTGCTGGTGAGAGCCCTGAATGGATTGCACGCCAAATGGGCCATAGCACTACACGTATGCTATTTACCATTTACTCTCGCTATGTGCCAAACCTAACACGCCAAGATGGTTCAGCCATTGATCGTTTACTTGCTTCAAAGGGGTTTAATGATGATGCTGAGATATAAAAAATATAATAACAAATTAGAGTTTTGTCAGAACTATCGCGGAGTACCTGCGGACAAGTGGCAAATAACTGGGTTTAATCATCTGAATCAATGGTTCAATAACTATGTCGGCGTTAAGCCAGGTTATGGCCTCGCGCCTTATCTTGGCTATCCTAATAGCATCGACAATTACTTAGCCGTCGCGTGGTGGTTGGATATTAAGATGAAGTACACCAAGTGCCCTGTTTACTCGATGGCGGAGTTGAAAAATTTACTTAGGGGAATTTCGCCGGAAAGCTTCTTTGAACATTGATTTTTAATTAATTGAACCCGCCCCTAATTTGGGGCCCCCTTTCCGCCTAACGAATAAAATCTGATTAATCCTCGCGATTCATTATACGAACGAGTAGTTTAATGAATCAGAATATTGCAAATATGAGGCTCATTACACTATGCAAAGCCAAGAGAAAAAGATTGTTTATGTCGATATGGATCACACTCTGTGTGATTTTGGAGCGTCGTATCTACAATATAAACAGCAGCATCCTGAAGAAGCCTTCCCTCACAGCGTGCCTGGCTTCTTTATCGGGTTAGCGCCAATAACTGGAGCTATTGAGACCTACAAGTGGCTCAATGAAAAGGAGGATATTGATCTATACATTTTAACGGCACCTTCAATACGCAACCCGCATTCTTACACGGAAAAGCGCCTTTGGGTTGAAAAACACCTAGGTCTTAACGCGGTATATAAACTAATCATCAGCCCTAATAAAGGTTTGAATAAGGGGCACTATTTAATTGATGACTATATCGCAGGCAAAGGGCAGGAAAATTTTGAAGGTAAAATCTTGCAGTTTGGTTCTGATGAATTTCCTGATTGGAAATCAGTACAGCGCTTTTTTGAATTCATAACTAATAAAGTCTAGGACATTTCTTGTATAAAACTGCTTGCACATTGTTTAAATAGAATTAATACCGATGTGCCTACAGCTCTCATGAACCCAGCCCCAAAATTAAGGTAATACTCATTTCCTGCTACTTTATTTTATAAAACAAAGTAGAGACTCTCTGTGCCCAGATTGTGCCCAAAGTATAAAATAACTACTTGCCTACATTTAGCTTTTTAAGAGTCACAACTAAAAAATCATCCACTTTTATTCAAAATAATTAATTCACTCATTAACTGCTATTTGTGCCCATATTCGCCCCAAACAGGGTAATACTCGGGCACATTTTATCGACCTCTACCATTGTTTGGTAATACTCATAAAAAATCAGAATTTTCCTGTGCCCATATCAGGGTAATACTCATTTAACAAAAAAATCATGAAATCTTAGATTTTTTTCTTGTGCCCAAACATACGGATTTTGGGCGTGAAAAGGTGTTAGGTAATACTCAAAAACGGCTTTTTGGAGGAACTTGGAAAACAGGCTTGGGCGCAAAGTGGGCACAATCTGGGCACATCAAGGAAATATGAGATTTTTTGGGGATTTTGAAATGCTTTAAAACCGATGTAAGTCGTTGATTTTAAAGACTTTTTAATTGGTAGGACTACCCAGATTCGAACTGGGGACCTCTACCATGTCA
>TARA_B110000211_G_scaffold109718_1_pt1 | contig 15544 bp, 9 predicted proteins | sample TARA_B110000211 | Tara Oceans TARA_B110000211 (sample SAMEA4397516) | marine metagenome | biome: Polar Biome; feature: [DCM] deep chlorophyll maximum layer (ENVO:01000326); material: water (ENVO:00002006), including particulate matter (ENVO:01000060) such as... | depth 30 m
CAATATATTAAATATAACGAAATTTTCGTTGTTTAAACCTACTACCGATTTTGTAAATACAGTAGTTTTGTTATTACTCTCATCATAAACTAATTTTATTATTTCACCATTAATAAAGTGCGCCGCTACATTATCTAATTTATAAGAACCCAAATTATAACTTTTTCTTACAAGGGGGAGCAAATCCATCTGTATTCTCCCCACTATATCTACATAGTCAACATTTACCAATTCACCTGTATAACTCTTTTTCTGTTTTATTTTAAGTTTAGATTCAAAATCTTTCAATTTACTCATTTTAGAAAACTCTTCCAAACAACCAGTCTCGCTCGCCCTTTTAAATAACCATGGGATATCAAATCCATCAGTATTCCACCCAGTTATAACATCTGGGTTCTCCGTCTGAATTATCTCAGTAAACCGCATAAGTAAGTGTTTTTCAGTTTTAAATGACTCCGTTATAGCATTGTCCAATGTGTCGCACCCTTTTAAAGTGAGCATATAATTTTTATATGGTATTCTTGAACCATAATTAACAAAGGATAAACCTATTTGAATTGTTTTATCGCCTTTTACTCGCGGTAATTTATTTTCCAAGTCGTCTTCTAATTCGGGATATTTTAATTCACCATCGTCATTTTCTACTTCATTATAGTAATTAATTAATTTATCAATATCCCGTTGACTTACAAATTCATCCGCTTTGGGTGGAAATTTATCTGTTATGCGTCGGTACTCCCACTTATAACGGTCTAATTCTACATCATCGTCTTCTAATACCTCGTGTTCTATAAGACATTCCAGTAATTTCTTATACGTTCGGGTGTTATTTAGAATTCTATTAATTTCCTCAATACATTTTATATTGTGATTTTTAATTTCTATACTATTACGCGTATTTCCAACAATTAAATATTCCGCCACACTTGAAGCGATAACATTTCTAGAATATTTACTTATTTGGCCAAAGGACTTATTATATATTTTACTAATACCTATATCAATATCGCCCTTTTTGAATGAAGCCTGTATACATTTATTCACAAATTTAGTTTTATTTTCCAATAAATTATTTGGATCATGTTTAAGTAATTTTAGAAAGGCGTAATAAATTTCTCTTGACAGTTTTGTATAATCTTTAATTGGCAGAGGGAAGTCGCCATGGGACGAATCGCATTCTATATCAAACGCCATAATTTTAATATTAGTATTACCCCTTTCTTCAATTTTTTTTACACTTTTCCAATCACAGCGAACTGTCTTGTCACATGTGGTCGCAATATCTATATTGCTATATTTGCTGGATTTTATTTGTACCCATCCAACCGTATCAATATCACGATGATGTATAAATTTTAGCAGAGGATCAATCATATTATCATATAGTTCATACTGTACTGGTTTTTTAGTTAAACCAAGAATTTTAATATAAGCGGGTTTTAAAATAGTTTTGTCTTTATATATTCTTTCTCGCTTTTGAAATTTAGAAACCGCGTTTCTCATGGCGCCCTTATTATTAAAGACAAATCTTACAAATTTATATTTCTTTTGTTTGTCAAAATTTCTAAAACTGTGGCGTTTAACTACCGACGTTTTGAGAAAACACTCCTTATATTTAAATTGCATTTCATCTCTTAACCAATCTTCTAATAGTTGTCGTTGATATTTTGTAAAGTCATCGGAAACTTTAATGTAAAAGTAGGGTGTGAAATTCTCTACTTTAACTGTATATGTTTTGTCGTCGTGATCTTTACCAAACAACGAAATTACAAATCTACTGGTTTCTTTTTGATTATAGGATTTTTTTGAACCGTTACTTACAGTTCGTGTAACATCTAAGGTTTCGTCGCATGAATGCCAACTTATAATCTGGAATTCTAAATTAGATTTCATATTACTTAATATAAATTCATCCTTTAAATTAAAAATCAAATTCTTTATATTGATTATGACAGAGTTGGATTAAATTATTAATTAAGAGATAAATTTATTTCTTAATAAATATTAGTGATAATGATTGAGTTAACATTTGTTATAGTTATACTAACAGTCGTATTAATATTATTTTTATACTATGAGAAACAGTATGCCGAACTAACTAAAGTAAAATCCACTATAGATAATAAAGAATATTTAGTTAGAAATAAACCAGATAAGCAAGCGGGTGCGGATTTATTGGCAAGAGTAGTTAAAAATATTGATCTCCTATTAGAATATAATAAGAAAAATGGTGTTTTTAATACATTAGAAAAAAAATACAATCCTGATAATATATCAGAATCACTCTCTAATTCTAAATACACATCGTATTCACTTAATAAGGGTGAAAAAATAGTTTTGTGTATACGACATAAAAATGAGAAGGAAGATTTAGTAGATTTAAATACCTTAATGTTCGTAGTTTTACATGAATTGGCACATTTGGAGTCTATATCAATTGGTCACAATAAAGAGTTTTGGGATAATATGAATGAACTGTTAAAAACAGGTATTAAATTAGGTATATACGACTATGTTGATTATAAACAGAATCCTATCAAATATTGCGGTATTAATGTAACCGCCACGCCTTTAAAATTAGATTAAAAAGGTTATAATACTAAACACTAAAACCAATATTAAATATTTAATTAGCATTGTTATTAATTTACGAGTTTTAATTTTAATAGGACCTATTTTAATTATAGAAGGTTTGATATTCTTAATATAGTTTCTGTATAATTTTGTTTTGTTGAGTAATATATTTATTATAATTGTTAAAATAATGGCAATTTCTAATTTTAAAATGGATTTACCCACTCTAAATAAGGTTCCTTTGGAAAAAAAACGTTCTCTAATAGTAACGGGGTTATCATAATTGCTAATATTAAAAGTAAATTTTTTCATTGGGGTTGGTTTTGAATTTTCCATAAATCACTTATATAATATATAAATAAAAAAGTTTTAAAAATTAATAGATATATTTTATATATATATATATTAATTATGAACTCTAATAATTCTAAAATAACAAAAGTAATTTACAATATTTTAAAAAAAAAACTCCCCACTAAATCAGAAACCTATAAAGATATCTTAACATCTATACAAATTAAAACATCGGACGACGAGATATCGGCGCCAATTCTTAATAAATTAGTAAATCTCTATACTAATCCTGCGAATGTTGAACAAATATTATTTTTATTTGTGGGTGCTTTAGACCAATACGAAAATATTACACCAGCACTTTTAAATGATTTTAGTCAATTTATAATAACTCAGCGCCCCTTGGCAAATTATTCAGATTTAAAAAAACTAAAAAAGGCATTTGGTAATGACTTTAATACTAAATTAAGTATTACAGCGGCAGATGATACTTATTTATATTCTAAAATATATTTTATCGCCAGACACATATCAAAAATAAATACCGTAACCGAAGTTGAAAATATTATTTGTACGTTTATAAACCAGGGGATTAAAACAAATACCCAAATTAAAAAACGTGATAAAACCCTACAAGTAAATAAAACAGTAATTTATTCTGACTGTTATGTAGATGAACTTATAATTAAAAATATTCAGCGTAATATTATACTCACTTTAAAAAAACAAAATCATAATTTTACTGAAATAGTTAATTTATTTGAACGATATTATGTACCTAATTTGATAATAAAAAAAATAAAAGCAGCATTATATTCAAATAACTTTATGTATGAAAATGTTCCTGAATTAGTTAATAATAAGGTTATTACTGAATTAATAAAGTTAGGTGTCAGATTTAGACCAATTAATATTGTCAAATTTAATAATAGTAAATTTAATGTAACTAACACCAGTATTAACTCGTATATACCGGCATATTTTGAAAAAGATACTATATACGTCAATTTTAACAGTGATGCGAGCATTAAATCCGATAAATTATTAGGAAAGTTGACAAATTCGGATACTCTATATTTCTATAATTATAATAATATTCAATCCATATACAAAGATACGGATGTTTTAGATTTATGTTTTCCGTTCAAAAAAAAAACACCACTTAAATGGAACTATAATAACATCGCCGAATTATTAGATAGCGATAAGACGCCTGAATTAAAATTAGAAAAAATGCTAATGACAGACATAACAAATACATGTATTTTATCTCAACAACAACATTCTTTAATAGAGTTATTTAATAATATTGAGTTATCTTACGATATTCCTTTTGTAAAATTTAATGACCTACAGGGTGGCGATGAAGTATGTAAATTATTTTCACCTATACTAAAATATAGTGGAAATTTAAAACCCCTTATACGTAAAAATACATTAAAAAATTGGTGTAGATTTAATTTTACCGAATTAAATATTAATAATTTAGATCAACTTCGTACAAACAAAAAGGGGCGTAAAAAAAAAAATGATCCGGGTAAGAAAAGCATACAAAATAAAATATCACAAATTGTTAATAAAAAGGTAATATTATTTTTTAAAATTAAGTTACTTGATATATTGTCGCGTAAATTTTATAGTGGTAAAATTTATAATTTTTTAGATAACAAACAATCAGTTAATATAATACATTCCAAAGGTATTCAATTAGATATAAATACTATATTCAATAGTGACCTGGAAGAAATCTCAATTTCAGAAACTAATATAAATGACCTAGTAATGTTTAAAAAAAAACGAGCGTTATACGGTGATGTTTTATTGTATAGTATTGAACACGAAGGGCGAACACTTATGAATATACAAATAAATACTTTAAATTTAAAAAAATATAACTTATTTGATAACAGCGCCGATTTTATTGAAAAAATAAATAGTTTTGTAAAAAAGAATATTATTGGTGATAAATTTTATACTGGTAAATTCGTTGTATCGTATAATGATTTAAACACTCCTATAGTGGACATCAAACCTTATTATACTATGTCGAAATACAAAATTTATTATCATTTTATAGTTCGGAGTGAAACAAACTTTAGTATAATTAAATCCAGAATACAATTAATAGATATTTTAAATGAAATATCGCCTTTTATTACACTCGATGAGACTTCTTCTAAATTTCAATTGGGTGACAGATTGATATATTTGGAGGGTGATAGCATTCAAGAATGTAGTATAAATTTATACGATGATGCGACTGACACGTATACTATTAAATTAAGTGATGAGTCTATAAGAGAAGGAGTAGAATATAAATATTTAAAAAATCCTGATACAGACGCGATTATTATAAACTTTAGACATAACGGTTATACTTCTGGTGAACAAAATAAAATAGTAATTGAGTATAATAACAAGTATACTTCTTTAAACATGACCGATAATCCACAAGATACGCGAAAAAAAATTAATTGTATCATTATGGGTTGTTCAGATTCTCTGGCACTGGAGTATATAAAAAAAATTATAAAATTATGTTTTGTAAAATTAGATGAAAGTATTACAGAAGAGGACGATGAAGAAGAACCAACTATTGAGGAAATAATGATTGTTAAAAAAACAACAGGTGGTGGCGATGATGATGTATTAGATGATGATTCGGATGACGAGGGCGACGATGATGATTCCTTGAGCAGTAATGATGAAGAAAGTAGTGAAGAATCATCTTCGGGGGAGGAAATGTTATCTAATGGAGGAGACAACGATGAAAGTGATACTGAAAGTGAAAATTCTGAAGAGGGGGGGCAAGACGATTTAGAAGACGAAGAAACAACACAGACAGTAAGAATACGTAATAAAAAAATTAAAGAAAAATCGGAAGGTGCCTTTTTAAATAGACTATATCAATATGATGAAGATATATTTGATCCCTCTTTTCCTGATGGAGAGTCTGATATTACACATGATCGCTATGACAAAGTATGTCAATCAAGTAGAATACCTAAAGTCTTAACTCAAGAAGAAAAGGACGAGGTAGACAGAATTGATATGAAATTAGAACATAAATTAAATAGTGAGAATCCTGGTAAAAATATTAAAATCAATAGTTATGGGTTTGGTCCATTTGATAGGGACTGTGAATATCAGTCAACAAAGGCGGGATTTAGTGAAAAAAATATATTTTTAGACTCTAAACGTTTAGATAGCGACTATGTAGAAAATTATGGTAATGACGAAGAATATGGGGAAATTATTAAATTGAAAACAATAATTAAGACAGAAAAAAAGGAACCGAAAATTAAATGGTCGTTTAAAATCCCCCCAACAACGAGAATTGTTAAAAAGAAAAAGACAATAATAAAAGAAATAGTTGAAAGTGATATATCATATACACGTCTTAAACAACTATTTGACGAAGATGAATATATCAGGGCTCAAAATCCCATGGTTTCTTTTAAATATACCAAGAAAAATAAAGAGGATGAGGAAATAGACGAGAAAAAATATACATTGAGGAAAATCTGTGGAGCAAGAATAACTACGCGATTAGATAATAAGAGTGACTACGTAGAAGAAAGTTACAAAAATTTATTAAGTGGCGACCAAAAGGCAAAGGTCCAGGCAATGAAATGTAAATCTATTAAATACGGGACCGATAAAGATGATTCTTTAAATTGGTATATGTGTCCGCGTTTATATGACAAACAAACTAATAGACCAGTTCATTGGAGAATGTTAAAATATTCAAAGGTAGACGGGAATACATTTGAACCTTTTGATTGGGGGGATGAGGCAAATTGGCGAAAGGCTAAGCATAATTTAGAACTAGATATTATGGATTTTAACCCCGAATACCCGAAGGATAATCCTGAACCGAATCGCTTATGGGTATATCCTAAAAGCGGTGGTGTAGGAGGCGGGGGCGCGTATTTTTATCCAGGATTTTTATCACATACCAAACATCCATTATCTGTTAGCAGAAATGAACAAAATAAAGAACCGATATTCCCACCGTGTTGTTATCAAAAATATAGTAATAGATTTTCGGAATTATTAAAACCTATTTGGCCTAGAAATGTTAATAAATGCGGCGACCCACTCAATACAAACGGTAATAAATATTTTACTATAGGCGAGAATATTCAGGGTAATTTGGGTAAAAAATTAAATCGCTTATTTGGTCAAGAAGAATGTAATGTTGATAGTGGATTTATTAGACAAGGGGTCGCACAGGGTCCTAATTCCTACTTTAATTTAATTTTTGATATTCTAGATGTATCCCCAAAAACATACCCCACAAGTATTAAAAAAACTAATTTTATAAAAGATACTATAGTGAAAACCGTTACTAACAATAAGCAATCTATAGATAATAAAGTATTTTTTAATGATATTAATGGTGGATTTTTAGAAATATTATTTAGAAAACGTGATACAATTTCTTCATTTCAAAATTTCATCGAATATACGCTATCGGATGATGTAAAGAGAGATGATTTATTTTATGAAATAAGCACTTCTCCTGAATTTATAACTGAGTGTACGAATGAAAGTCGTGAAACAAACTCAATATCCAATTTAATTCTTATCGTATTTGAAATTTCTAAAAGGAAAAATCAGACATCATATAGTATCAAGGTTAATTGTCCTTATTTTTCTAAAAAAATTTCAGAAAATCTTAATAATTTATCAGAAGATACGCATGTTGCTCTCGCAATAAAGTATAATAATGTAACGAGCAGTGGATTGAACTATATATTTGAACCAATATATTATAAAACAGGTGGTAAAACCATTAAAGAAACTGGGATTAAAAAAACTTTTAAGATAAGTGAAATTTACAAGAGTGAATATAATGAAAAAACGTCATATCTTAAAAAAATAAAACATATTATTGAGAAATTTAAAGAGAAATGTTATATACCAAATGATCATATTACACTAGATAAAACAAGTATGTATGATATTATTACTTTTAAAAAACTCCAAGATTTTATAAAATTTAATGTGGAAAAATTAAAAGCGATTGATATATACCCCCTTCATTATAAAAGAGATAATAGTAATAATAAAGTTAGTGGAATTCTTTTTAAACATGCTGAAAAAAATTATGAAGTTTCTATATACCCTGAATCTATTACCCAAAATACTCTTAATGAGGTTGCTAAATATATAAATAAAAATTATTATGGGGGCAAACCAGATTTTTATTCTACAACGAATATTAATAAACCAAAATCGGATGCCGACCAACAATTATTACAACACGGTGCTCAATTTGATGGCACCCCGTCGAATTCACCTAAAATAACTGAATATGAAGAATTCTACAATAAAATTCTGGATGTCTCGGCAAAAAGTAAGAAAACGGGCACCATAAATATTAAACCTATAAAGTATTTCGGTCTTTTTACTGAATCAGACTCCTCTAAAATAAATTTAAATGTGGCCGGTTTTGCTACATCTTTTATATCAGACGTTGATAGTTATGAAAATATTAATGTAGATCAGACACTTCTTTACACACTATGTAATAACTCAATTAAAAGTTTGGATGAAGACCAAATAATATTTAATTATGATAAAATGGATAGTACCATATTTAATAATGAACTTAATAAAGTTATTAAATCGGAACCATTAAAACCTACTGAAATTGCTAAAGATAAAGAAAATACAGTTTACAGTTTTTTAAAGGCATCGTCTGATTTTGGAATAGCAACTTTATATAGAGATAATTCTCCCGGGGCAAGTGGGACAAAAATAGTATTAATTAAAACTAATAAGGGGGTTTTTATACCAATTATGCCATTGGATGAATCTTCTAAAACATGGTCGGCATTGAATTTTACTGGAAATAAAGAAGATTTATATAATTTCACAGAAGATGTGAAAGAACATAGGCCTATTATGAATGAGAGCATAAATATAATTGAGCCACTTTTAGATTACTGTAAAAAAGTTCAGGATTTAAGTAAAACTACAGATTTTAAATTACCAATTTTTATCAAAAATTTTAAGATAAATAACCGTCAGGTCGTGAAGATACCATCAACGACGTCCTCGCCACCTCCAACATCACCAGCAACAAATATAATTATAAGTGATATTTATTTGGAATCAGGCGTGATTACAGAATGGGAGCCAGAAGAGGATTATGTTAAGGTGGAGCCCCTCAAAATATCCCTTGGGATACCCCCTACATTAAAAGTTTTAAATAAGAAAGGTGATATCTATACTATTAATGAAATAAAAAAATGTAATTTAAATTTTTATACACAGCGTTATATAAATCATAATAATTTAGATATATCATTGGATTATCAGGGTGAAATCCAAATAAGTAAATTCAGATACGATTCAATTATATATGAAGCCTTGGTTAAAAAGGTCAATCAATTTTTTTCACGACAATTACATAAATCTGTTAAACATATTAAATTATTTATTCAACGGGTCATTAATTCATCTTCAAATAAATTTATGCATGAAGATATAAAAAAACGACTGTTATATCCAATAATATATGCCGTATTATCCATTATTATTAAACCCGAAATTCCCGATAGTAAAATAGTAAAATATCCAAATATAAATATAAATAATTTATCTAATATAGAGTCTAAATTATTAGTTAATTTAGAAGATTTTACTAAAGATGATATAGATAAATATATTATAACAAGTTATAAATTAATTAATAATATTGACGACTCTTCGTCCATTGAATCTATACCTGATATATTACGCGAGCATAGAGAGTATAATGATATAACTGGTGCTTTAGATTTTACGAAAGTTACCGAACTATACCACTCCCTAAAGGAGAAATATAATGGAACAAAGTACCTTAAAATTAAAATAATAGATCATGTAGATTCGGGTATAACAAGAAGCGAAGTTTTAAAGCACAAACTATGTAACAATCTCATTTATAATGTTTTTATTCAGAAACAAATATTCGGCGTGTACAAACCGAATATATCCAGTAATTCCCGCTTTAAATATAACATTGGATTTGAAATTCTTTTTACAAAAAGTGAACAAGACAACTATGAAAAATTGAATTCATTGTATTCGCTTACCAAACAAAAGTATTACAGGGATATTAAATATCCAGTAACTAAAAATGTTAAGAAAGGTAAAGTATATAAATTTAAGGAAAAGGGTATGTCTAAAGTTCGCCCCTTTTTATATAGATTTCAAACGAAATAAATATACAGACGTTATTAAAATATACTTCGCCTTAAATATTTATATTTTACATAACATTTTAAAATTTCAACGAACAGTTGTTTATATGTGCTGCGTGTTTTTTAAATGTAAGCAGGTTAATATTTTATAACTTATATTAAGATGGTTCAATTATTATATCATTGGGATTTCACGAGTAGTGAATATATAGCCGATGCTTCTGGAACAAGTATTTTTGATAAAGAAGCGCATTTAGAAGCTAAAATAATATTTAGAGGAACAAACTCTCCTACTGATAAACCAAGTAGGAATAGCGACGGTATTTTTTTAAATAATTCTGTTGATGGTAAATACTGTATTGATTTAAGCGGTTTAGATAATATATCAATAAGTGGGGATATATCTTTAGAAATAGTTCTAAAAAATATAGATACCGATAGGAATACTATTTATTTTCAATCAATATCTGACATATCGAATAATGACTCTGCGCATTTTACTTTTAAAAATAACGGTTCTAAAACATTACTAAATGTAAGAACTGACAATAATACTGTTAGCACACAGCGAAGTGTAAATATTTCTAATACTGCTGGTAATATTAATGAAAATGATTTTTTCCATTACGTTTTTACAATTAAATCGGAGACCAATACGAATGAAATTAAAATTTACGTCAATCATTCTGCGACGAGTATTAATACAGCATCTTTAGATAAAAGTTTAAGTGGCACTCTCCGTGAATCGAATTTGGTCGGAACACAAAAAAATCCAACTGGTGCTACTTATTTACACGGAGTGGTTAAATATATTAAATTATACAAGGGGATTTTGACCGATTCTACCGTTAAAACTTTATATGAAAATTATATTGGAACTGGAAATATATGCTTTTTAGGAAGTGAAAAAGTAGAAACTGACCAAGGGAAAATTAGATTAGATAAATTAACAACCGGACACACTATTTTTGGGAAAACAATCAAAAAAATAGTAAGGGTAATTAATTCTGACCCGTCGTTGATTTTTATTTCGAGACACGCTTTTGGCAATAAAATCCCTAATAAAAACACCTATATAGGTAGAAATCATGGAGTTTATTTAGATACAAGGTTTATAGAGACTAATAAATTAGAACCACAAATTCATCCATTTATTTTAGATATTGCAGGAAAAAATATTGTCAGGGCGAGAAACTTAATTAAAATGAAAAAAGTAATGGAAGTTTCTAGAAACAAACATGACTTATTATATAATGTTCTCTTAGAAGAACATGGTAAAATGGTTGTTAATGGTATTCTATGTGAAACGCTTAATCCACATGACAGTTCAGTAAAAAATTTTATTTAAATAAAATATAAATAATAGCGCATTATTTTATACTTCTTTCAAATGTACGTCCGTGGAACAAATAACGCTATGGCAGCCCTTTTTATATAGATTTCAAACGAAATAAATATTAATATAAAGACGTTATTCTTTATAGTTTATATTACAATGAGTAACGACCAAGAAGATATGAGCAATTATAAATTCTTATTTAAAACGGTTCAAGCGAGTGCCATAAGAACTTTAATTGAAGCACTAAAAGAGATTTTAACAGATGTGAATTTTGAAATTAACTTGAGTGGAATAAAGGTGATTGCTATGGATTCATCACATGTATCCCTTATTTATATGAAATTGTTGGCGGAAAATTTTGAAAAATTTTACTGCGATAAGCCCTTGGTATGCGGTATATCAATCGTAAGATTATTTAAACTTCTGAAATCAATGTCTCCTAATGATAGTCTCTGTATGTTTATAACTAAAAGTGAACCAAATGATTTACAAATACATATTGAAACCAGTGAAAAGGGACTGCGGCATAAATTTTCACTTAAGTTAATGGATTTATATTTAGATAAAGTAGAGATTCCGCCAGCACAATTTAGTTCGGTGTTAAGAATCCCATCAAGTGATTTCCAAAAACTATGCAGAGATATGAATAATTTAGGAGATGAATTAGAAATCAAATCCAGTGGCAATCAATTAATATTTTCAATTTCAAATGATTGGATGGATCAAGAAACGATTATGTGTGAATCTAATAATGGTGGAATGGAATATTTACAAAATTTATCACCAGATGAGGTAATTCAGGGAGTCTTTTCTATTAAAAAACTGGTATTGTTTACGAAGTGTACTAGTTTATGTCAGAATATAGAAGTTTATCTCAAAAATGATTATCCAATTGTAATAAAATATAATATTGCTAATTTAGGTGAGATTAAGTTTTGTTTGGCTCCTAAAAATAACGATTAACCACTTAAATATACTATATCATCAATATTAAAATTATTTTTTAATACATATATTAATAATTTGTTTTCCTTATTAATATCTATAATTTTCTCAGAGTCTATAAATGCGTCTATTTCCAAACAGATCTTGTTCATAATTGAGTTACAATTGGTAACATCCTGTGCTTTTATTCCGACAATCTTGCCATTATCGTAAACTCCTATAATATATATACACGTCCCGGAACCTTCTATTATACGAAATTTTAATTGAGTAGCATATTTTTTAATTTTTTCAGGTGTCATATTAATAAGTTCCCTCTTATATTCAATATTACCCCAATAGTTTTCTGCCTCCATATAAAAAGCCATCTTAATATATATTATGTAATAAAGTTATATATGTATATAATCCATTGGATATTTTATTGGATATATAAAGTGTAAGAAAAATTTGATTTAGGTGAATAATGTATTGTTTAGAAATAAAAACATTAGTCAACTTAATTTACCAACAAAACCAATGGATTCTCTCTCTTGCGCACAACATATTGGTAGGGATTCGTCGGGTGTCCGTCGTCCGTCCCCACCAGTAGCACATTTTGTAACGGTATGCGGTGATCGCTCGGGGTCAATGGCGTCCATGTGTGGGGCACCACCTGTTCAAATTTATGAACAGATTCAGGATTTGGCAAAAACGGCAAAGGAACTTAATGTACCAACGTATTTTACTCTTGTTACCTTCGACGACACTAATGAAGTTCCTATCAAAGATTTGAATTTGCTTACAGACAAACTTCCTACATTGGGTTTTCTGAAAACTCATATGGCGCCACGCGGAATGACAAAACTGTATGATTCGGGAATTTATACACTTCAACTACTAAAGGAGCAATATGGTGCCTATGTTGCGGGGTTTTCTAAGAAGGTCCAGCGATTGAATCCCTGTATTAAGACTTCTTACGTTCTGCTGACAGATGGGGAGGATAATTCGTCTGCGCCTAATGGAGAAGCGCGTCATAATAAAGTTCTCAAAGATATGCGTCGTGAATGTGGAACTATGGCAATTTTCTTGGGAGCGAATATTGACGCGGTAAAAACTGGTGAGGGGTTGGGTTTTAATGAAGGAGCAACTATTCAAATGACCCCTACTTTTGATGGGGCATCTCAATGTCTGCGAGCTGTAAGTCATACTCTTCGTCGTGCCTCAACTGGTTCTCATAACCAGTCTGTAGAGATTGATGATAGTCAACAGCAAGTCAATTATAGTCCACCCCCAACTCCCAATTCAAGTCCACCACAAATGCCGGGCCGAGTGTTGCTTCGCCGATATTAAATAATAATTCTTAGATAAAAATATAAAATTATAATTACTATTTTTTATTAAAGTTTATACGAAGGTGTTATATAATGAATTTATATACAAGGGTATAAGACATAACATATATATTTCTTTTACAATCGGGATAGGTTCTACTGCCTATCAAAGCATATTTAGTGTAATTAATAAAAAACTATTAAAATGTTATTAACTTGACATAAATTAATATAGATTTAAAAATTATAATATATAGATATTTATATAATGATTTTGAATACTCCTAATGGTCAAATTTATGTTAGTTTTAACCAATTAAAAAACTATTGTTGTTTCGGAACTGATATAGGGTTCTATGTTTATCAATTATCCCCCTTTAAAAAGATGGTATCCCGTAAAATTGAGGGAGGTGTATCTATGATCAAAATGTTACACGAATCTAATATTTTTATTTTTGTAGGAAAAAGTAAAGCAAATTTATACCCCCGTAATAAATTAATTATCTGGAATGATGAAAATAAATCAGTTTTAGGAGAAATAAATTTTAATTCGGATATAAAAGATGTAAATATTACAAAAGACTATATTCTAGTATTGTGTAATAGTAAGATGTATGTATATAAGTTTGACAATCTTTCTTTGGTTAAATCTATAGATGTTAGTTCGAACGAAATAATTATGGGCATGGGAATAGAAGGTTCAAAATATATTATTTATACGGGTGACGAGAAAGGTGTTATTATGATTACCAAATTTGACGAAGATTATTTCACACAAATAAAGGCACATCAGCATGAAATTGATAACTTAAGTGTTAGTAATGATGGTAAATATTTAATAACAGCCTCAACGAAAGGCACTTTAATAAGAATATTTGATATTAACTCGGGTGAATTAATACAAGAAGTCAGGAGAGGTTGCGACCCTGTTAAAATTTTAGATTTAAGTTTATCAAATGACAATAGCGTTTTATTGGTAAGTTCCGTTAAAGGAACTTTACATCTATATAATACCGAATTGAATGAAGAGTGTGAAATTAAAAATAAATTATGGGATGATTATGGGATGAAATATATTAGAAATGTTTTACCTGATTATTTTAGTTCTCAATGGAGTTTTAGTCAGATTTATTTAAGTGGAATAGAGACCTTTTCTGTTGTAGATAATAAGAAAAAAAAAATCTACGTGCTGGGTAATAATGGGCAATACTATATCGTGGATTACGAAGATACGTTAAATCCAGTAATCGAAAAAACTGTAAAATATATTTCGGATGAAAGTGATCCGTTCAGTGAAAGATCTACTACCATTAGATAAATTAAATATATATATATATATATATAATGACATATTCAAAAATTGTTAATCCAAAAACTGGAAGAAAAGTATCAATAAGTGGTCGTATAGGAAGGGAAATTTTAAAACAATATTTAAATGTTTTAACTGGTGGTGCGAAACTAAAGAGGGAGTTGGGTATTCGTCTCGGCAAAAATGAAAATGAGAAGCAGTGGTGCAACGACATGAATAAAGAGATTGATGCGGGGCGTTCTATTGCGGATTGGATTGCCAATGGCACTGCCGCCCAGCAGCATTACGCCGATAGATATCTGTGTCAGTGTGCGGTCAGGAGAACAAGTGAAAAAGAAAGGTGTGGGACGCTTTATCGCCAAGAGTAGTTCACTCTGTTCTCCAAGAATATGTGTTAAAATCATCTCGGATAATTTCAAAATATTGATTAAATTCTAATATGAAATTTTCATTTTCGCGATTGAATATAGAGTTATCAGGAGAAGTAGTATGAATATTTATATAATTAATTTTATATGAAATGTCAATATAATTATTAATAAACGGTCCAGTTGAAGTTTTAAACATATAATGT
>TARA_B110000211_G_scaffold28035_1_pt1 | contig 15497 bp, 10 predicted proteins | sample TARA_B110000211 | Tara Oceans TARA_B110000211 (sample SAMEA4397516) | marine metagenome | biome: Polar Biome; feature: [DCM] deep chlorophyll maximum layer (ENVO:01000326); material: water (ENVO:00002006), including particulate matter (ENVO:01000060) such as... | depth 30 m
CGGTGCTCGTTCTTTGAAAGAGTTATTCTACAAAGAAGATTATGACGGCCTAGCCGCGGAGTTCCCGAACTTCCAATGGCACGTAGCCATGTCTGATCCACAACCAGAAGATAACTGGGAAGGTTTAACAGGTTTCATCCACAACGTATTGTTGGAAGAGTACTTGAAAGATCATCCAGCCCCTGAAGATTGTGAGTTCTACATGTGTGGACCACCTATCATGAACCAATCAGTGATTTCTATGCTTGAAGCAATGGGCGTAGAACCTGAGAACATCATGTTAGATGACTTTGGTTAATGTTAGATCTGGTTAATACTAGATCTGATTAAGCGTTAGTTTCGACTAACGCAAATCAAGTGTTCATAAAAAGCCGCCTTAGAAGCAATTCTAATGCGGCTTTTTTGGTTTTGAATTTCATGAAATTATGACATCTCGTGATAGTTTTGTTAGAACTTCGTGAAATTTTTGTTAATTATAGTGTTTAGTCTTGTAAGGGTTCCAACAAGAATCTAATAAAGGACAGATCATGAAAACCAAATTCTTACTTTCAGTTTTACCCCTAAGTCTTGCAAGTGCCATGGCATTCTCTCAGTCAATCGATGTTGAAGTAACTAACCTTACTCACGGTATGACTTTTACACCTGTTTTAGTCAGTGCACATGATAGTGATACTCACTTGTTTACGGCCGGCCAAGCTGCGACAGCTGCACTAAAGACAATGGCAGAAGGTGGTAATACAGCCCCGTTAATCGAAGCCAGTGCTGATTCGGTTGTGAATACTAATAATATTGCAGCGGGCCTATTGGCTCCTTCTGCTAGCTCGCCAGTTACCGCGATTGATACCGGGGCTAATACTCACTTATCAATCGTAGCCATGATGCTGCCAACCAACGATGGCTTTATTGGTCTTGATGGTTGGGAAATTCCAGCGGAAGTAGGTACATATACTATTTATTTGAATGGCTACGATGCTGGTACGGAAGTAAATGATGAAATCATTGATACCGTTAATGGCGGCGCAGACGATGGTATTCCAGCAGCTCCGGGCATGGACGCAGGGACGGGTGCAAGCGGAGTAACGGATATGGAAGCTAATCAAACTGTTCATATTCACCGTGGTAATACAGGCGATACCAGTTTAACGGCAGGTATTAGTGATGTTGATAGTCGCATTCATCGTTGGTTGAACCCTGTAGCTAAAGTGGTTGTGACCGTTAAATAGGAGCTTTGAATATGAAATATTTAAACCGAAAAGCGGGTTCTCTGGCATTTGCTATCTTTAGTGCCAGCTTGCTGAGTGCGTGTGGCGGAACCAGTAATAGCAGTTCTGATGTTAGTAACGATACTGAGTCTGCGTCGTATAATATTACCGTGACTAACTTAACAAGCAACCAGCCACTATCACCTCTATCAGTTCAGCTTCATAGCAGTGACTACCGTGCGTGGATAATTGGGACGCCAGCGTCAGAGAACCTAGAGATATTGGCAGAAGGTGGTGATAATACTGCTTTGCTAAATGGACAATCTTCGAGTGTATACGGTGCAGTGTCTGGGGCAGACGTTATTGGTCCTGGGGCGGGCGGTATGCTTACGGTAGGGACAGATGTTCGTTCTGATATGAAGCTGACCCTTATTAGTATGCTGGTGAATACCAATGATGCTTTCATCGGTAAAACGGGTGTGGACTTATCGGGCTTAGCCGTTGGAGAAAGTGCAAAGTACTCCTTGCCTATTTATGATGCAGGCACCGAAGGCAATAGCGAGCTAGAGGGAACTATCCCAGGTCCTGCTGATGGTGGAGAAGGGTTTAATATGGCACGAGACGATGTGGATTATGTTGCAAGGCATCCAGGCATTGTTGGAAAAGATCACGGTTACAGTGAGTCAGTACTTAATAGTACTCACGGTTTCGATTCACCTGCCGCCGTATTAACGATTACTCGTACCGAGTAAAACTGCTCAGTTTGAAGCCCATGACCTGATGTATTTTAAAGTGAGTCAGGTTATGGGAACTTCCATTGTTTAATTTCATCAAACGAAGTTGTCGCTAAGTAATATTTAGCCTATTGCTCTATTAATTTTTGCTCTATTAATTTTTGCTCTATTAATTTTTGCTCTTAATTTTTGCTCTTAATTTTTGCTAATAATTGGTGGTGCTAACTAACACGGTATTGTTGGCAATAAATGAACAAACAAATTTTAGTGGTCGAAGACGATCTAGATATTAATAAATTGATTGCCATGAACCTTAAAGACATGAATCACGATGTTGAGTCTTGTGATAATGGTCGCCGGGGATTTGAGCTGGCTAATAATGGTCAATACGATTTAGTCGTACTGGATTTAATGTTACCTGAAATGGATGGTCTAGAGATTTGCCGAAGTTTGCGTGCAGCCAACATATTAACGCCTATTTTGATGCTCACCGCACGAGACAGTGAAGCTGACCGAGTTGTTGGTCTTGAAATGGGCGCTGATGATTATTTAACCAAGCCTTTTAGTGTGCGTGAATTACAGGCTCGTGTTAAAGCCATGCTCCGCCGTATGGATATGTTAAATAAACCAATAACGCCATCAAATGAACTGTTGATTGATAACTTAATGATTGATGTCGGCCGACGTAAGGTGGTATTGCGTGATCAAGAAATAGAACTCACCAGCACCGAGTTTGACTTGCTTATTTATTTGGCTCGACAGCCCGGAATGGTTTTCAGTCGCGCTCAATTATTGGATAGCGTCTGGGGTTATCAGCACAGTGGATATGAGCATACTGTAAATTCTCATATCAATCGTTTGCGTAATAAACTAGAGCAAGATCCCTCTAAACCTGAATATATTTTAACGGTTTGGGGAGTCGGTTATAAGTTTGGTGGCTGTCATCGTTAAAGGCATTTTTTATGCGTAGTTTAGTATTTTCATTTTACAGTAAATTGTCGTTAGGCTTAGTTATTAGCTTTATTGTTATGGGTATTATTTTATTGGTTCTTGCGCAGTATTTAACCCGCAGCTATCAAAATGAAGTAGAGCAAAAGTTACACTATCAGCTAGCTGAGCACGTTGTACATGATAATGAATTATTAAAAAATGGTGAGATTGATCATGTCGCATTAAAAAATGCTTTTCATTCTATGATGATTCTTGGGCCAAGTTTTGAATTTTATATTTTAGGTCCACAGGGGCAGGTTAAAACGTATTCGGCTGAACCTCAGCGTATTAAAAAACAAGTTGTAGATATTCAACCTATCCAAGCATTTCTAAGCAATCAATCTAATCTTCCTATTCTAGGGGAGGACCCTAGAAGCGAAGATACTCATAAAATATTTTCCGCAGCCCCGATTTTTGAAAATATTCAAGGTAAGGAAGTTTTGCAAGGGTACTTGTACATTATTATTGGCGGCGAAATTTACGATGGTATCGTCGATTTGTTGCAACAAAGCCATATTCTATCGTTAGCGGCTTGGAGTTTAGTTTTAGCCATGTTATTTGGGTTGGTAATCATCCTTATATTGTTTGCTCTATTAACTCGACCGTTACGTCGCTTAACCCAAGATATGCAGCAATTGAGACAAAAAGGTTTTGAACCGGGCCAGTTACCGCTTTCTCAGTGGCAACAAAATTCGGCTGATGAAATAGAACGATTGGGTAGCACCTTTAATGAAATGGCAAAAACACTCAATGTTCAATATCAAAAAGTAAAAAATACAGATGAATTACGCCGCGAATTAATCTCGTATGTTTCTCATGATCTGCGTACGCCGTTAGCATCCTTGCAAGGGTATTTGGAAACATGGCATTTAAAAAATAAAGAACTTACGCCACAAGAGAGTGAAGAGCTTATTAATGTTGCGATGAAAAATGCACAGCACATGAGTCGATTGATTGAGCAGCTTTTTGAATTAGCGCATTTAGATAGTGAAACGGTGATATTGCATACCGAGCCTTTATGTATCGCTGAGTTTGCGCAAGATGTTTTACAAAAGATGGCGCTAGAGGCTAGTAAACAACAGATAAGCTTAAACATCGAGCCAAAAGATTCTTCAATTATGGTGATGGCAAATATAGAAAAATTAGAAAATGTCATCACCAATATCATTGATAATGCGTTACGTCACTGTGAGGCTGGCGACAGTATTAATATTGAAGTATTACCTTCAAAGATTGCTGGCCATTTTAGTGTGAGTATAAAAGACACCGGTCTTGGTATTGCCGAAAAAGATTTACCGTTTATATTTGATGCTCATTTTAAAGCCAGTAATAGCGTGTGTGGAAAAGGTCGCAATAGCGGATTAGGTTTGGCCATTAGTAAGCGTATTATTGAGTTGCATGGCTCGGAATTAAAAGTTATCAGTGTGCTGGGCGAAGGAACTCAGTTTTCATTTGAATTGAGGTCGGCTTAATTCGTAGACTTACTCTAAACTATTTAAGTTAGGCTACTTTGAAAATCCTTGGGGGTTAAACCGGTCCAGCGTTTAAACGCTTTATGAAAAGCACTATTATCGTTAAAGCCCATTTTAAAAGCGACTTCACAGATGGTTAATTGTTTATTATTTAAAAGCTGTTTGGCTTGTTGGGTCCGGAAGTACTTCAGTTCATCCTGGAAGCTTGTGCCTTCTTGCTGAAGCCTACGCTGTAGAGTTCGAGGTGTGATGTTGAACTGCTGGGCAATACTTTCTATATCCGCGGTAAAACTCGCCCTCTGCACTTGAAAAAATCGCCATAGCCTTAACGTTAAAGCGTCTTGGTTCTCGACATCATGTAAGAGCTGATGCAGTTCAATATTTAATAATTCAACGATTCTGGGGTTTGGATTATAAATAGGGGATTCAAGTATCGCTAAAGGAAAAATGGCTTGATTATGCTCTTGTTCAAACAGCACTTTGGTTTTTAAAATGCGTTCATATTCTGCAATATTCGCAGCAGGCTTGTGACGAAAATGTATTTCAATTGGACGATTATGATCCCCATATTCTTTGTTCATAACAAAGAGACCAATATTAATTAAAGCCGATATATCTTGCTCAATAATATGTCGAATGTTCTCAGCTTCGTACTGCTGAGAGTGAATGCGATTAACCGCGTAATCATTTTCAATAATAACTTCAGAAACAAAAATATTGTTGATTATAAATTCAACAGAAAGAATGCTTTCTAGTGCTTCAGCCAAGTTATTACAATTCATCATGATCTGACCTAAAAGCCCATAATCATTAGGGTGAATTCTTTCACCCACGTGTAGGCCGATAATTGGGTCTTGAGTGATCTGTTCCGCATTCTGCCAAGTTTCATTTAATGTCACTAAGGGAACGCGGTTAAAATAATACTCTTGCTCGGTATATTGCCCTGTAAGTTTATTGATCTCAGGCGACTGAAAGCCTATTCGCTCTAACGCATTATTAATAATGTTTAGGTAGTGAATACTGACTGAAGGGTGCTTATGAGCATTAGGCATAGTTTTGTTTTTTATTTTTTAGATTAGGCATTATAGATTTAAATGAAACGATAGTACCTGCATATCATAATATTGGCTTAGTTTGACCTATATTGAACTTATCAGATTCTGCGGTCTATGTACTACTTTAGTATTATTAAAATGTAGTTATTTGTTAACAAGTTAGCCCAAGAAGATGGCGCGATAGTTCAGAATATTGTCACCTTTGGATGATGTATTCATGGTCAAAAACTCTTATTTTGATGGGGAATTATAAAAATAAGAGATAAACATGAAAAAGCATCTTATTCAGACCCTTTTGGCAGGCGCTTTAATGAGCCTTAGTCATACAGTATTAGCTTTTAGCGGCGCACCGTCTGTTATAGCTACCGATAATACGGCCATTGCAAATCATCAGCAGAGTTGGGAGTTCAAGGCATTAGCCCACCAAAATAGGCTAGATAATGCCGTGCCAATGTCTCAAGGCTTTAATGTTATGGGGCACAACGCTTATAACAGTTCAGCTTATAGTTCTTTGGTTCATATTGATCCGAACCATACCTTAACCATTACCGAACTATTGTATTTGGGTGTGCGTACCATAGAAATGGACTACCACTGGGTATGGCAAACAAAAGACCTTCCGGGTGGTAGTGCGCTATTAATGTGTCACGCGGGTGATGATGACTTCGGTTGCAGTGGTCTTGAGCGTTACTTAAAAGACGGTGTTAATGAAGTGAACAACTGGATTCGTAAGAACCCCAAAGAAGTGGTCACTCTCTATTTCCAAGATGATGCTGAAGGCCATGATGCTGAGCTAGTCAGTGCCGTAGCCACTATCGATGACTTAATTTACAAGCAACCTGCGGGTCAGTGCGATGACTTCTCAACGATGGTGAAAACCACGACCGAAGAAGATGTTTTAAAAGCCGGTAAACAAATTGTGATTATGGGTAGCAGCTGTGCTGGCCGTGGCCCCTGGACAGGATATTCTTGGAATAGCATTCACAACTGGGTATCCGGTGGTGGTCAGTCTATTTTGGATAAATCAGAAGCTGATTGTTTAGCCGATACAGCGAAGCAAGATGGCGCTCACCGTATCTGGGAAGATATGACTAACTTAGGTCGTGCTTTTGGTGATCCTGGTCCTAAAATTGATGCGGCTTTAGCGGCTAAGGCTGGACGTTGTGGTATTACCGCTTTGTCTTTAGATATGATCACTATGGGTGATTCACGCATGAAAGCTTCTATTTGGAGCTGGGGTGAGTTACAGCCAAATAATTACAATAATGCAGAAGATTGTGCCCTTTCTATGGCTAATGGTCGTTTTGATGATTGGGCTTGTGGTGCAATGCATCCTTACGCTTGTAAAACTGAAGGTGGTAAACAGTGGGCTATTTCTCAGCAAACGGGTGGTCATTCAACTGAGGCTGGCCAAGCGGCATGTCAGGCTTTAGGCAGCCAATGGCAGTTCGCGGTTCCCACTAATAGCCAGCAAAATGAAATTCTAAAAGCTGCAAAAACAGCTAATAATGCGGCTTATGCTTGGTTGGACTACAGCGATGTAATAGAAGAGGGGGTTTGGAAAACGTCTAAGCACGAGATTGATTATGGTGATGGCACGGTTTCTTTAAAGTCGCTGAAATCTGGCCTGACGTATGAATTCTTTATGAAAGCGACGCACAATAATTGCGAGCTACAGTGGCAAGGTGGTGACGAAGGTACGGGTGAGCGCAATGCTAAGTTTGATTGCATGGCCAAAGACGATCCTATGTTCTTTTCCGCCGATAGTGCACCTATAACGAATAGTGACGGTAGTGTAAGCATTCACGGTGTGATTAAAACGCGCGCTGGGGGACATACTTGTGGTCTTGAGTGGGATGGATCAATCTCTTCAAATGGGTCGGGCGGCGAACGTAATGCTAAGTTTGATTGTTCGGGCAGTGCTGATCCTCTAACGATTACCAGTTATGCCGGTGGCTCTACTGAACGTGTTCGAATTACCTCTGATAATAACTGTGGTTTACAGTGGGCCGGCGGTGATGCAAATGGCGACGGTGAGCGTAACGCTAAGTTTGATTGTGGTCCTGCTTGGGATGACATGACGCTTTATGGTGTTAAGTTGCCTTCTGAATACCGTGAATTGAAAGTGCTGGGTAAGTGCATTGATGTTGCTCCAAGTTCTTTCCAAAACGGCGGTAATGCCTACCTATGGGATTGCCACGGCGCTGATTGGCAGAAATGGTTCCATGAGCCAGGTACAGGCTTAATTCGCAGCAAGCATAACCCTAACTTCTGTTTAGACAGCACTAACGGTAACGAAGATTTCACTAACGTTGGTATCTGGGCTTGTGAAAACCATCCTAACCTACAATGGGATGTGGTTGGTGATACTGTTCGTCCGCGCAAAAACCATTCGCTAGCATTGGATATTCTGTATGGCAGCACTGACAATGGTGCAAACCTTCAGCTGTACAAAGCTGGTGGTAATACTGCTCAGCAATTCAGTTTTGGTAGCAACTAATAGCATCATTTAAACCTTAAATAAGCCGCGCATTATGCGGCTTATTTATTGATAGGCTATCCATCAAAACATTTACGAGTACGACTGTTAAACTTCGTAAACTAGTGCTGCTAAGTGTTGATCTATAGGAGCTATCACTATAAATTTATACCATCATTAAGCACAAAACTTGGTCCTTACCCATGCCTCAGCTAGAACTTAGCAACATTAAAAGTGATTTATTCTGGAACCTGCAAGACGTTTCGAACAAAAAATCGGGCCAAATGTTAATAAAAACCCTGTGTAAATACATTCCTACCTACTCATCAGGGGCTCAGCAAATATACTCGGAAGGAAAATGCCAATTTACTTCTGTTGATCGTGTTGTTTTTCACCCAAATACTGAAGACTATACCAAGACATTTAGCCGTATTCCTGCCGAAGCTGTTAGAAATACCTCTATACATTTGTTCGCATCCGGAAAAGAAGGGTTAACGTTCCTGCAGAAAAAGTCAGGGAAGCCTACAAGTACCTCTACTTTTTCAAGCACCTTGAATCAAATTCTAAGCAATATCGATAAAAAGCAGGGCTTTATCCCCATTCTGCAAAAATCGAATGTTGAAGATACTGAAGATAAGCGACCTTTGCTTAAACTTAGCAGTTTGGATGTTAAATCCTTGGAACTAGAGTTCTCAAACTTTGAAATATCTACAATGTTGAATGAGCTTAAAAAAGGCTTTATGGAGTTAAACGCGCTTTAGCGTTAATTTCCTCTGCTGGTTATACCAATTCATTGAGAGTTCTTGATTGGCTTGATGAAAATGAGTATTTAAAGCCAAAGTGGCTGGCTTAGCTGATTTCCGACTCTGTATCCTTGTGCTCACTCTTTGATACTGCTTTAATCTGATTTAAGTACGAATAATGTACTGTATAAATATAAATATAAAAATAAAAATAAAAATAAAATAACTGTCAGGTTAATCAATGAACACTATTCATGTCAAAAGCATTGCTTCGGTAATGAGTAAAATCGCTGCTATCAGCTTTTTTTCAGGATCACTAATTTTATCTCAGATATCTCATGCCCATAACGATGGTGCTTATAGCCATGATTATCGTGCAGTGGCTTCAAACCCGAGCTGGATGGCGGGTGTTGATGGTAATAAGCGAGTCAGTGAACTTTCGCTTCCAGGTACGCACGATACTATGTCTATTCGTGCGGGTGATGCTTGGCAAAATCAAAGCATGACCTTAGCGCAGCAACTAGAGTCTGGTATTCGTGTTTTTGATATGCGTACCCGTCATATCAATAATGGCTTACGTATGCATCACGGGATTATCGCCCAAGATACTTATTTTAATAATGTATTGAATGATATCGATGGCTTCTTAGCAGCTAATACAAGCGAGACTGTTTTATTCCGTTTGCGTACTGAACATACGTCTGAGAATAATACTGAAAGTTATACTCAAACCTTGAATAAATACTTAGCGGCTAATGGTTCTAAGCGCTGGGTTCCGACTAGCTCAAATCCTACGTTAGATGAAATTCGCGGCAAGTTTGTGATCTTACAAGAATTCTCTGGTTATGCGCCTGATGGCAAGCCTTATGGCCTTTCTTATGGTGCGATTGATAAGCAAGACGACTATGCAATGTCGACTAACTGGGCACTGTATGACAAGTGGACAGCGGTTAAAAATCATTTGAACAAATCAAAGAATGGTAACCGTAATACGATGTACATGAACTACTTAAGTGGTGCGAACGGTTCGTTCCCATACTTTGTTGTCAGTGGTCACTCTAGCCCGGGTACTTCAGCGCCGCGTTTGGCAACGGGTCTTACGACTCCGGGTTGGAACAGCTCTTATCCTGACTTCCCCCGTGTAAGCTGCTTCATTGGTATTTGTACCATTGCGTTTGAAGGCACGAATACTTTGACTGCTGATTACATCGCTAGTGCTTCTTATGACTCAGGTGTTGCAGGCATGGTCATGACAGATTTTCCGGGTAAGCGTTTTATTGAAAACTTGATCAAGCTGAACAATGTTAATGATTACCGCGAGCTGCGTGATGCACGCACGGGCAAGTGTTTAGACTTTGAAGGTGTTACACCCGCTAACGGTAAGAAAGCGATCTTGTGGGATTGTGCTGGGGTGGCTTGGCAGAAGTGGTCGTATGATGCGAGCACTGGGTTATTACGCAATAAAGCCAATCCTGATTACTGCCTAGATAATATGGGTCAGCCTTATTCGGGCGGTGGTATTCATATGTGGCAGTGTGATGAAAATAATATTAATCAGCAGTGGAATTTTGTCGGTGACCAGTTAGTTCCGCGTTCCAATACTGCAATTGCTGTTGATGCTTATGGTACCGATAATGGATCGCAAGTTGCTCTTTGGTCCACCCATAGTGGTGCTAATCAGAAATGGGTTTGGGGTAATCAATAAAGCAGTCAGTGAAAATTGTCGTGGGGAGGCATTAAACTGTCACCTTGCGACAATGTGATAGAACAGAGGTTGGAGTATTTTAGTGGATAAAATACCACCTCACCGCAGGATGCACTCGGGGGATATTGAAAAGCAAATAATAAAAATAACACCTAAAACGAGATGCAAACCATGCAAAAACTTATTTCTAAGCGAGCTTCAAAGAAAGCTTCTAAGCTTGCCAGTACGGCGGCTACGGTTTTATTAAGTACTGCTGCCGCCTTAACCAGTGCCAGTGCTTGGTCCGAAAGCTATATCTATCTAACCAATAATACCGATCAAACCCTCGATCTAACCATTAATCAGCGCGGCTCCTCATTAACTAAAGGTGATCACTGGAAGCAGCATGCATCCTCTGTTCCTCCCTACGGCACTGTGCGTTATTTAGAAACCAATCGTGATACTGGCATTAAGTGGGGTAAGGATTATTACTTTGATACCACGGTAACTGCTGAAGACGGTAGTACGGCAATGCTGCAACAGAAGCTAACCGGTACTTGGAATTTCAGTGATATTTGGCACGGAACTCAACAGTCTCCTTGGTATGACGATCGTAATATTCATTCTGTCACGCAAGATTTTGTGGGTGCTAATAGCACGATTGCTTTTAAGGCTGAGTCAGCACGGGCTAATGGTGATGATTATTATTATGTCATTCATCCGCAAGCAGAAACTGCGACTCGTGGTCTGAATAATAATTTCAATGTTTTGGCTTATAACGTATGGGCTTTACTACCGGGCATTGTATCGAAGGATGTGAGTGAGCGATTAAACCTGCTGAAGAATAAAGTGAAGGGTTATGATGCCATCGTATTCTCTGAACTGTTTGATAATAGCCGTCGCGAGACATTTTTAAATGGGCTTAAAACTGAATACCCTTATCAGACTCGCGTTGTCGATCGCTCGGGTTCGGTTGAAGATGGTGGGGTATTAATCGTTAGCCGTTATCCTATCGATGCTGAATCTCAAATTGCTTTTAACGCCTGTGATGCAGAAGATTGTATGTCGGCAAAAGGGGTGATGTACGCCAAGATTAATAAAGGTGGAAACCCATACCACGTATTCGGTAGCCATACCCAAGCTTGGACATCGGCTGAAAATCAGGCGACACGTTTAAGCCAGTTCCAGCAAATGCGTGATTTTATCGATAGCCGTAACATCAGTACCAGCGAACCTGTGATCATTGCCGGTGATTTGAATGTCGATAAAGAAAACTTCCCGCAAGAATACAATACGATGTTGAATGTTTTGAACGCGGAAGAAGTGCCTCGTAACGGGGGTTATAAATATACCGCCGATGGGCGTATTAATAACTGGACTGATGGTACGCCAGAAATCCTGGATTATGTTTTGTATTCCACGGCTCACCTGACTCCTGTTTCTTCTTCTGCCAAGGTGCTTATTCCTCGTAGTATTCATGCGGACGTATTTACTAAGTACGACCTGTCTGATCACTTTCCAATTGCCGGTAACTTAACTTTTGATACGGCTGAAGGTTCTGTTGAACCCGTGCCTTTCACTGGCACGATTAATGGTAGTTGGAGTAACTCCGGTGGTCGTGATCGTACATCGAGCAATAACCCTAGCTACATTTTAACGGTTGCCGAAGGTTCTAATGTGACGATTGATTTGATGTCTAGCATCGATACTTATTTGTATGTTGAAGAAATCACAACTAACTGGCAGTCGGATAATGATGATGGTGGTGACGGTTATAACTCGCGTCTGAATTTTGATACCTATGCCGGTGACGGTGTGGATTATTATAAAATTACTGCCGCGACTTATTCTTCAGGTCAGACAGGTGACTTTACGATTAAAGCTAGCAGCGGTATTAGCCTTGTGCCAGAAAGTGAGTTTGCAGGGGTTAAATAATCTATAATTTTTTAATTTGTTTGATGGCGCTTTATGACAATGAAGTGTCATCAAACAGAATTGTTCTATATGTATGTTCGTGAGTAAATGGTTCTGTTGATTGTTGCAGGATCCCGATTCAATCAATCTGTCTTATCATCTATTCTCTAGCATTAGAATTAGGTGTCTCATACGTTTTGTTTTGCGTATTAAGGCTTGTCTTGAAGTGTAAATACAAGTGCAAGCCTCTTTTTAATTCTTTAATTCAATACGTAATTTCTATAAACGCCGACTGAAGCGTGTGCGGTATTCCGTTGGAGTGACGCCAGTTTTCTTTTTAAATAAACGACGAAAAGAGCTTGAATCTTCGTAACCCACCTTGTTCATTACCGTGTCCACATTGTAATCACTTTCTTCTAGCATCTTGCGGGCGCGTTCAATGCGAACTGATTGCAGGTAGGTATTCGGAGGTACGCCTAAGGCGTTATTGAAGCGGCGAATCAGGGTGCGTTGGGAAACGTTATTTTGTATTGCTAGTTCATCGATGCTTAATGATATTGTGCAGTCTTGTTCGATCAATTCTTGAATTTTATGCACCAGTTCATCTTGGTGAGGTTTGGCAATTCGCATTAAGGAATACGACAGCTGGCTATCTCGGCGGTAATCAATAACAAAGGCTTTGGCAGTTTGCATGGCCGTTTCAAAATCGACGCTACGCTCGATAATGTGTAATCCTAAATCAAACCAGGCTATGCCTCCGCCTGCGCAAAAGATGTTTTCATCTCGGGTAATGAGTTGCTCCGCTTGTAAGTTTATTTGCGGGTAGCGTTGCTTAAATTCAGTTTCGAAGCCCCAGTGGGTTGTTGCCGTTTTGTTATCAAGAATCCCTGCTTGTGCTAATAGAAAGTTCCCTGTGCAGTTACCTGCAATGGTCCAGCCTGCCTGGTCTGCTTTGCGCAATAATTGGATCAATTCAATATTGTTATCGAGAGCCTGCTGAATGGGGCCTCCGATAGTAGGTACGATGAGGATATTGGAATGGCCGTCTGGGGTTGCGTATTGATCTTTTAAATTGCTTTTTAATTGAGCCTCTATATCGCTAAAACTGCAATGCGAGGCCAGTTGTAAACTATTGATGCAATGAATGTTACGGCCTTGCTCGCTGGCCAGTCGGACGTTAAACGCACTCGCGGTTTCTTGTTGTTGGATTCGGTTCCAAGTGACACCGGCTAAGGCAAATAGATCAATAACCCCTGTAATGGCGGATGCCAATGCTTGATCAAAGCCAAGAATATAAATATTTATCATGGTGTTTAATTACTTAATCGATGAATGGTGTTATTGGCACTTTTGACCTTATATGTGTCTATAATGACAATTCAAAGCTTTGGATGCAAGTCGGATACTAGCGCTAGGATTTCTACTTAGGGTGATGATGATGTCGAATTTAATCAGTAGTAAAGATTTAGAGTTTTTGTTGTATGACGTATTTCAAGCGCAGCAGTTAACCGAACTGCCTTTTTATCAAGATCATGACCGTACAACTTTTGATGGCGTGATTAATACCGCTAAGAAAATTGCGACTGAGTACTTTTTACCGCATAACGCCAAAGCCGATGCGAATGAACCGCAGTTTGATGGGGTATCGGTTACTACGATTTCTGAAGTAAAAGAAGCGTGGAAGCACTATTCTGAATCGGGTTTATTGGCTGCTCGCCATGCTTATGACGACGGTGGTATGCAATTACCCGCCATTATTAATACTGCTTGTGTCAGCTATTTTATGTCGGCGAATCCGTCGACGTCTGGCTACCCATTTTTAACCAGTGCAGCGGCTAATCTAATCAATGCCTTTGCCGCTGACGAGCATAAAAAGAAATACTTGCCTGCCATGTTTGATGGGCGTTTTTCGGGCACTATGGCGATGACGGAACCTGATACAGGTTCTTCTTTGGGGGATCTAACAACCAAAGCAACTCCGCATGAGGACGGCAGTTATCGCATTCGCGGCCAGAAAATGTATATCTCTGGGGGCGACCAAGACATTACCGAGAACATTGTTCATCTGGTATTGGCAAGAATTGAAGGCGCACCTCAAGGGGCGAAGGGCATTTCATTATTCATCGTGCCTAAAATCCATACCAATGATGACGGTTCATTAGGTGAAGCTAACGATGTAAAGTTAGTGGGTTTATTACACAAAATGGGTTATCGCGGGACGACCAGTACAGTATTGCAGTTTGGTGATAATAATCAGTGCCAGGGCTTTTTGATTGGTGAAGCGAATCATGGCTTGAAGTACATGTTCAAAATGATGAACGAAGCGCGTATTGGCGTAGGTACGGGCGCGGCGACGATTGGCTATCGTGGTTATTTGGAATCGTTAGATTATGCCAAAAACCGTCCGCAAGGGCGCTCGGTTGCGAGTAAAGATCCGAACAGTAAACAGCTGAATATCATTGAGCATACCGATGTGAAGCGCATGTTATTGGCGCAAAAATGCTTTGTTGAAGGCTCATTGGCGCTGTGTTTGTTGGCGGCGAGGTTAGTGGATGAGTCAGAAGTGGGTGGTGATGGCGATAGCGGTTTGTTATTGGATTTATTAACCCCAGTGGTCAAATCATTCCCGTCGTATTATGGCCCTAAAGCTAATGATCTAGCCATTCAAGTACTAGCAGGTGCGGGTTATACCAAGGATTATCCAGTTGAGCAGTGCTATCGTGATAACCGATTAAATCCAATCCATGAAGGTACTCATGGTATTCAATCGTTGGATTTATTAGGGCGTAAATTGTGGCTGCATAACGGCAAAGGCCAGCAGCTACTGTTGCAAAAAATACAGCGTACACTGAAGTTAGCTAAAGAAAAAACTGAGCTGCAGGCACTGGTGACTGAGTACCAAGGTTATCTTGACCTGTTCATTAAAACCACCATGACCTTAGGTGGTGCACTGCAAAAAGGTGACGTAGAAAAAGGCTTGGCAAACTCAGCGGTTTACCTTGATATGATGGGTAAGATGGTGGTTGCTTGGTTATGGATTGAAATGGCGGATAAAGCGGTTGAGCGCTTTACGGACTCTACCGATACAGACGATCAGCAATTCTTAGCAGGTAAGCTACAAGCGGCGCAGTATTTTGTGCGTTGGGAACTGCCAAAGGTTCAGCACCAAGCGAACCTGCTACAAGGCTTTGATGAAACCTGTATGGCCATGCAAGCAGATTGGT